>Ga0208974_1000408_pt1 | contig 18247 bp, 36 predicted proteins | sample GreLakmeER15MSRF_FD_187699 | JGI IMG/M metagenome (GOLD analysis project Ga0208974, IMG submission 187699) | Freshwater lentic microbial communities from great Laurentian Lakes, MI, USA - Great Lakes metaG ER15MSRF (SPAdes) | ecosystem: Environmental > Aquatic > Freshwater > Lake | place: Great... | reverse complement strand
ATATTTACTACAAACCCCCGAACAAACAGCGCAAAAATACATGGAGGGTCAATACAACTTGCTTGCCCCAAGTAGAGAGCGTTCTTTAGCTGGATTAAGAAATGATCAATTTCAAAAAGGTCGTTTGGGATTATCTGTTGGTGCAACTGGAGAAAGACCTAGTGGTGGTCTTGGATTGTCGGCAACCAATCCTGAACTGGAAGCATATTACAACGCAATAGCACAACAAGACTTACAAATTGCACAACAGGCTGATCAAGCTGGACAACAAAGAACGGCCTTTGGCACAGGACTATTTAGTACAGGCAATCAACTGTTAGACCAGTATTATGGTGGTCAGGTTAATGCATTAAGCCCATTTACAAGCTATTTAGGTTCTGGTCAAGCAATCGAGTCGCTTGGACAAGAAACATTGAGATTAGGCTCAGAGTTAGGCGGTAGGGCTTCTACTGCTGGTGCTAATGCTGGTCAATTCTTATTTACTGGCGGTACAAATGCAGCAATGGCTAGACAAGCTGGTCAAGGGTTTAGTCCTTCTGCTGGTTTGTTGCAGGGACTCGGCAGTAATAAACAATTTACTCAAGGTTTGAGCAATTACTTTGGTGGTGGAATTGGTGGTGCTGGAGGAAGTGGTTTAACCCAATATGAAATGGACGCACTTTCTAGAGATGCGTTTAATCAGACATCATATGCTGGTGGAATTTACTAAGGAATAATTATGGCAACTTCAGAAATTCTCGGTTTATTCACTACTCCTGAGCAGTACCAACTTGCTCAACAGCAAGCGCAAGAAGCGCAAGCTATTCAGTATGCAAATCTTAGCCCAATGGCAAGAGCCAACTATGGAACTTTTCGTGCTGGACAACAGCTAGGCGGTGCTATTGGCGGTGCTTTGGGTGGTCAAGACCCACAGTTAAAGTTAATCTCACAGCGTCAACAGTTGGCTAGTCAGTTAGATCAAACTAATCCTAACTCGTACATGATGGTTGCAGAACAAGCTAGACGAGCAGGTGACCCACAGTTTGCTATGGCTGTAGCAGATGCTTATAGACAGCTACAAACTGGTGCGGCTACTTTGAGAAAAACAACTGCTGAAGCTACAAAAGCAGAGTTGACTAATGCTCAAGAAGCACAACTAAGGGCTGAGTTGTCTAGGTTGCCAGCTAATGCAACAGAAGCTGAAATTTTGGCTATTGTTACTAAGTATGGCTCTGCTGACAAAGTTTTGCTTGCACTTCAGTCATCTTCTGATAAGGCGGCACAACGTGATGCTAGAGCAGAGGAAAATCGTAAAGCTATTGAAGCTAGAACAGAGGCAAGCCGCAAAGATATTGAGTATAAAAGAGAAAGAGATTTAGAAAAATCAAAAGATCAAAAAGATAGAGATGAAGCACAAAGAAAATTTGAAGAACGCATGAAAGAACTTGATAGAGAATCAAGAAAAGAAATTGCTCAATTAGTTGGTAGTTTAAAAACTCCTCCTGCTGCATCTGTTACAACCATTGTTGACCCAACCAATCCTAATCAAATGATTTCTATTGATACACGCCAATACAAAGGTGGTGGTATTAATGCGGCTGGTGTTATTGGTATTTCAGGCAAAGAACCTACGGCGGCTCTTAGAGAAAACAAAGCTACGGAAGGAAAAGGTCAATTACAAGATCAGCTTGATGATTTAAGAGAGTCATTTACTAATTTAAATGAAAGCAGATCAATAGTGAGCGATGAGAGAAATCCAGTTTCTAATGCTTTGTCTTACATACAAGGAAGTACTGTTGGTCAAATAGGCGGTAAAGTTATTGGGTCAAAAGCACAAACAGACCGAAATTTGATAAACAGTGCAAAACAAAGAATTGCTCAAGCAATTAAAAATGCTACTGGTATGTCATCTCAACAACTTAACTCTAATTTTGAGTTGAAGTCAATGCTTGAATCATTGTCAGATGTAAATCTTGGATATGAAGCATCAATGGAAATTATTGATCGCCTTGAACGAGATTATGTAAAAGGTAGCGGCATGAAAAAGGGCGCTTCACCATCTAGCAATACATCTGGTGGGCAAACAAGTAAAGGCACAAAATATCAAGTTTTACCCAATTAAGGAAAAATAATGGTTAAATATTTAATTGAGGGTAAAACAATTGAGAGTGAAAAACCTCTTACTGATGATGAGATTGATGAAATTGCGGCTTCAATATCAGAAGCTTTTTCTGGCGCTGACTTTAAGCCTGAACCAACTGGTACTGTTGTAGATCAAATCCCAACTGGTGGTTATCCTCCTGCTCCTGCGTTTGTGCAAACACCTAACTTGTCTACAGGACAAAAAGTTTACCAAAACATAGTTAGACCTGTTCTTGCTCCTACTGTTGAAACTGTGGGTGCTGTTACTGGAGGATTATTGGGAACTCCACTTGGTCTTGCTGGTATTGTTGGTGGTTCTGGATTAGGATATGGTATTAGTAAAGAATTAATAGAGTCTGCTGATGTTGGACTTGGTTTAAAACCACCAAGACAAGGTTCTGCTCTTGTAACTGAGCCACTTAGAAATGTTGTTGAAGGTGCAACTTATGAAGCTGGTGGCAGAGTTGTTGCTCCATTAGTTACCAAAGGTGTCAACAAACTTATTGATATGGGTTCATCTGCACAACTTAAAGCTGCTGGTATTGCTAGATCATCATTAGGAAATGATATACCGCAAGTTTTAAATACTTTGAAAAATGCTTCTCCTGATGCAAGTGTTGCAGAAATTACTGCTTCTATTGAAAATCCAACATGGCAAGCATTGATACAAGAAGCATTAGAGCGTGATCCTCAGTTTTTAAGAAAGTCTCAATTATTTGGTGAATCAGAATCACTAAAAGCATTAGCAAAACTTGCTGGCGGTGAAAATGCCGCAGAGGTTCGTGCCGTTTTAGATAACGCTAAAAAGGCTCTTAACGTAACAACTACACCACAACGAGAAGCCGCATTAAGTCGTGCCAATCTTGGAAAAGATGTTGCTGAATACGAAGCTACAGCAGGAAAGTTGAGCGAAGAAGCTGCCGCAAAAGTGGCAGACGTTAGACGTTTGATAAATGCTGGTGAACTAGCGGAAGCTGCTGGTAGACTTGAATTAATTAAAAAAGGTATCCCAGTTGGATTTAGTAGATACACATACAAAGGCGAACTTGCAGTTATGGCAGATCGTTGGGCATCTGATGCCGCTACTGCTTCACTTGATCTAGGTCAAGGTGCAAGATTTAACCAAGCCGCCGCTGACTCTTTAAAATCGTTTGGCATACAACCATTAAAAACTAATTCTCTTGTTGCCTCAATTCAAGGGATTACACAAAATCCAAAGTTTGCTGGTAATAGAGATTTATTAAGTTCAGTAGAGACTGTTGCAGATGATATTGCAAGATGGACAGATAAAAATGGTGTTATTGATGCAAATGCATTAGAGGCAATCCGTAAAAACTCAGTTAATGGCGTAATACAAAGACTTTATCCAAATGCTGATGCAACAACGCAAAAACGACTTGCTTCAGATGTTTTGTCTTCAATCAAACCTTTAATAGATGATGCTATTGAGGCAACTGGTGGTCAAGGATGGAAAAAATATCTATCTAACTACCAAGAAGGAATGCAAAAAATTGCTGAACGTAAGTTGACTGGTGAAGCGTTGCGTTTATGGAAGGAAGATAAAAATGGTTTTGTACGACTTGTGCAAAATGAATCTATTGAAGAAGTGGAAAAGATTCTTGGTGTTGGCAGATACGATATTGCTAAAGAATTGTCTGATGGGGCATTAGATGTTTTAAGACAACAAGCTAACAAGCGGATGACTCAACTGTCTGTTCAATCTCAAATTACTCAAGGCCAGAAAGCACTTTCTGATTTAATTAAACAAAATACGTCAGTCATGCGTTTCCCATCACTTCTTAATGTGTTTGCAACTGCTGGAAATAAGGTGTTAAGTGAGTATGAGAAAGCAATTGGTGTAAAAACAATGAAAATTTTGACTGAAGCAATGAAAACACCACAGGGTGCGGCAAATCTCTTAGAAACATTGCCACAAGCAGAAAAAAGTAGAGTTATAGAGTTGCTTTTAGACCCTAGTTTGGTTAGAGCAACGATTCAAGAAACTAATAGAGAATAAGGAAACTGAAATTGATCCAATCTCTATTTGTCTTCTTGCGGCTGGTTTGGTCAAAAACATCCAAGCTGGCTGTGATCTCTATAAGCAAGCTAAAGAATCTTTTGTCGAGATTAGGAACACTGCTAATGAAGTTATTGCCATTGGCAAAGAGGTTAAAGGATTTTGGGGTACTCTGCGTAAACTATTTGGCGGTAGTCCCAAGCCTGAAACTGCAAAGTCTGTGGCAAGGGCTAAAAAGTCTGACTATGTTGCTGTTGACGAAACTCAAGTCAAAGCTGAAATCGTTAAGAACCTGAGTGAGTTCTTCAAGTTACAGGAACAGTTAGAAGCGCATATTAGGGAGTCAGAGGAAAAGGCTAGGACTGTAGTTTTTGCTGATGATGTGAACTTGATGGAAGAAGCCCTTAATAGGGTTTTGGCACAGCAAGAGATGGAGAGGTTGGTAGTTCAGATTAGAGAGTGCATGGTCTATCAATCTCCACCTGAGATGGGTGCTTTGTATTCAGAAGTGTTCAGCATGAGAGACATCATTGCTGCGGAGCAAGCAAAAGCAAGGAAGATGCGGGATGCAGAATCATGGCTACGAAAGGAAAGGGAGCGACTCCTAGCAGAAAAACAAGCATACCTGTTAGTAGCTTTCCTATTCCTAATATACCTATGGATGGTAATAGGTCTGGTAAGCAAGATTGGGAGAACGTAGTGGGATGGATTGCTGCTTGTGTTCTTGTCGTATTGTTGTTACCTGTTTTAGGTATGCTTTACATGGATGTATTGCAAGCAAAGCATGAAGCAAAACAACAGCAGGAAAAAGTGCAAAAGGTGATTAAAGAACTTGAAAGAGAGAAGCAGAAATGAATATTTACTGTATTTGGGGCTTATCTATCCTTTTGGTGCTGTTAGCTGGCTGTGATGACCGCTACCGCTATCCTTGCCAAGACCCATTGAATTGGTCTAATGTTGAATGCAAACCCCCAATTTGTACCGCTTCTGGCACTTGCCCAGAGATGTTAGTTAAACCCGAACAGGAGAAGAAGTGATGGCAACCATTGGATATAAACCTAACAGCCGCCTGACTGCTGATGAGATTGAGGTCAGGGTATGGGCATTCGTTATCGTAGTATTGGTGAGCATTCTGTTAGCTTCTATGGGTATGTTCCTGTACTCTGTTTCTTTTGTACAACAGCCCATGAACGGCAGTATGGCGGCTATTGATAAGGTGTACACACAGCAGATTAGCACCATCATGGTGTTCATTACTGGTGTTTTAGGTGGTGTAGCTGGTAGGTCTGGTGTTAAGGCAATAGCTACAGCATCAGCCAAAGCAGAAGCTACTGATACTGATGAACCCCCAAAGCCATGAGTTTATTTAATCCTTGGGTGCTGTTGGGCATCTTGATGGCAGTAGTTGGTGCTTTTGGTAGCGGTTATTACAAGGGTGGCGAGGATGAGAATGCTCGTCAACAACTTGAGATTGCTGCCCTAAATGCTGAAGCTAGGGTAAAGGAACAAGCCCTTATAACTGTTGTTCAGACCCAATCTACTAAACTTCAAAAGGCAAATCAAGATGCAAAACTTGCTCAACAAAAGCGTAATGCTGACATTGACTCTGGTGCTTTGCGGTTGCGGCTCCCTGTCAAAGCCCCCGTCTGCCCCGTACATACCGCCACAGATACCCCCGCTGAGTCCAGAGATAGCGTTCAAACAAGTGCCGAACTTGACGGAGAGGTTGCTAAATCTCTTGTCGCCATCACAGACCAAGGAGATGCCAACACCCGTCAATTGAATGCTTGCATAGATGCCTATAACGCTGTTTACCAAACCTTGAAAGGAACAAAATGACTCAACTAAGTGCCAATTTTTCACTACATGAAATGTGTAAGTCTGAAACTGCTTTGCGTATGGGGTTTGACAACACCCCTGATGATGAGGCAACAGAGAATCTGAGATTGCTTTGCGAGAATGTTTTACAGCCTGTTCGTGACCACTATGGCAAGGGTGTAAAGGTTAATTCTGCCTATCGTAGCCCTGAGTCCAATGCTGCTGTTGGTGGCTCTAAAACCAGCGATCACTGCAAAGGTATGGCGGCAGATATTGAGATTCCTAGTGTCGCCAATGCTGATTTAGCCCAATGGATTATGGATAACTTGGATTACACCCAGTTGATATTAGAATTCTACACACAGGGTATTCCTGACTCTGGTTGGGTTCATGTCAGCTATGACCCTAACAACCTCAAGAAGCAGGAATTGACTGCTGTTAAGGTGGCAGGGAAGACTCAGTATCTGAATGGACTACAGGCTTAATTTCAGTCTTACAGAAGTGTTTGGGGATAAGGTGTTCAAAGAAGATCACTTCCCCGCACTTCTCACATAGCCATGCTTCACCTTGGTCTATCGTGGTTACTTTGTTCCCACGTTGACCATTACGTTTGCCATAAAAGGTTCGTATCTTGCGAATCATTTGCCAAGTTTAGCCTTTGAATAGATAAAAAAATCTCTCTTTTCAGTAAAGGCAATACGCTCTCGTGCGTTCTTACCAAAGGCTTGACCAGCAGCAAATTGCCTTAGTTCTTTATCTTTTGTCCAAATACTAGGTTCTCCTTTCCAATCAAAGACATTTTTCTCTTTCTTCATGTGTAGTCACCCTCTTTAGTGTGTTTTGACAGTCGATTCTCTAGTCGAGAAATGCGTTCCTCGTTGTACTGTATGGCAGCATAAGCATACTCAGCGGCAGTTTCAGCTTCTAGTTTGCGTAGATGGGCTTCCTGTAGTTCTTTGGCAATGACTTCATGGATGGTTCTTGCCCTCAAAATGTCTTTGACATACTTGATTGTTGATTCTCTGAAAGTCATTTCTTCATTACCTCGGTGTAGCCGTTCTTTTGATTGAGTTTGGCTTGTTTATAAAACAGTGAACGGCATAACTTTGTGCAATATAGTGTCTTGCCATATGGAGTTGATTGTTGAAATACAGAATGACAACACTCACACCTTCGCATTGGCGCATTACCCATTAATGCCCTTGCTTTTGCACGATGCTCCTTTGCCTCAAGAGAATCTCTATGTTCGTAACCAGCATTACCATTTTTATCTATAGTTCCCCAATAAGATGAGTCCATTGCAACACCAACAAGAGCCCTTTCTCTCAATCGTTGTCCTGTGGGTTTTGAGACAACGCCTGTTGATTTGTTAAAACCTGCGGCTCTTTTAAATTCAGCAGCAGTAATGCCATGCGCTGCATTCATATGTACTGAAAGATGATGTCCTTGCCAATCGCATCCAATAACTGTGCAAGTCAACAAATTACGATCAAGAAATCCGTCATACCCTTGAGGCAATGCCATTCGATCAGGACTTGCAATTTGTCTATCAAATCTTTTTGCCATGTATGCCCGATAACAAATCTTGCTGCAATATTTCTTTTTCTTTTCGCATTTTTTTGCATAAACAAGAGTTCCACATTCAAGGCATGGTTTTTCTTCTCCTGTTCTTTGTGCCTTTATTCGTTTGGCAACAGATTCAGCCTTAGTTGCTTTTTCTCTAGAATCTGCCAGCATTTCGCTAAACTGTCTTGATCCTGTGTAGCATTTCATTCCACAAAACTTTGCCTCTCTGCGAGAGAAAAAATCTTTCTCACAAGTTAAGCAAGCGCCTCTATTTGGAATTGGTTTACTAAATCTTTCACTCATAAATGCTTTTCTGCAAGCATCTGAACAATATGAGTTTCTTCCCTCATACACAACTTTTAAGGCTTGTTTTAAAGAGCCAGAAAAAACACCTTGGCAATGATTGCACTTCAGCTTATCTTGAATTTCCTTGGCTAATTGTGCTTTCTTCATTTCTTCATGCTTTCAATGTAAATTGCCAAACCATCAATGGTGTCTTTACCAAAGCTAGTTAGCTTTCTGACCTCTCTAGAAACTTCTTCAATGACGTTATTGCGTAGTTCATCGTAGAACTCTTGTGCAGACTTGGGCTTAAGAAAGTTTGCTTTGACAGACTCTTGGCGTTGCTTGGCTTGTCGTTCAATCTCGTTGAATGCTTCATCTTCTTCAGTCATTGTCGGCCTCGTTTTGTAGTAAATAGAGTGTCCAAATAAGGATGACCCCAAATGCAATCACAATAAATGCACCAAAAGCCATCAACATAAAAGTAACGAGTACATCCCACATTAGACTGCTCTCCATTCACGCTCATTGCGCCCTGCTGAAGACTTTACTGTTCTGCCTGTCAACTCAATCAGGTTCATCTTCTGCAACTCGTTTAAACGCCTTGCAACTTGATTTCCCTCTAACCCGCTATGTCTGGCTATCCCATCCTTTCCAAGCGAGCCATGAGCCTTTAAACAGTCCACAATGGTACTGAAATGCTTGGCAGCCAAGTCCTTGGCGGCATCAGCGGCTTCATAGCTGGTTATAGGGTCGGAACTCCGTACCCTGTTGAATATTGGCAAGTCAAAAAACTTCTTCACTTCACCACCAAAATGTTTTTCATCTAACAAACTCATCATCAACTCCTATTAAGTTAGTGTGTACTTACTTACAAATGCAGTCTCTCCCGCTGTCACCACTTCTGTATATTCACCCTGTGGTTGGATTTGTGCCTTGGAAGGCTGTGTCGGACTGTCTGCAATTGACTACTAAGGGGAATTGCAGACACACACATATACAAGATGCAATTCTTTCACCCCTTAATTCTGTAATGCATTAAAAAGGCAAATCTTCATCCATGTCTTCAATGGAAGACTTCTTCTTTGGTGAGGAAGTGTTAGCTTCTTCTTTAGGGCTTACTGCTAAACCCATGAACTTGCCTGATTTGCCCTCTTTAATCCATGCTGAGAGCCAGTAGGACTGACCATCAACTGTGATGTTGCCCTTGTAGTCGGGCTGGTTTCCTGTTTCTTTCTTGTCGTTCTTAAACAAGACACCTGAATTGTCACGCTGTTCCATATTTAAACCTTTATTTCATTGAGTTTTTTAACTTTGTCATCCACTTCTGAGAGAAACTGGATAACCTCTTTTTCGAGTTCTGCAATATACATATCATTGCGCTCGATTCTTTTGATGAACAGTTGTAGGTGTTCAGGCATTCGTGGGTCAAAACTTACAAAGTCGCACCAACTTCTGTTCGCACACGCCATCTGCCATTGCATTTGGTCGTAATACTTCTTTGCTGGCTCGTCACCAAGTAGTGTTTCGATATGGGTTGCTGTATTGGGGCACTTGATCTCTAAGCATCCATCATCACCCACCAAGCCATCAGGAGAGGCAGCAGACAGGGTAATGCGTGGATGGTCAATAGCACCTACCTGATCTACCATATTGCCTGATTTAGCCTCGTATGCGGCACGAGCAAAGGTTTCATTCTCAATACCCCACTCCATAGCCGCATTGGTGTATGACTCTGCTACTTGGTTTGTCATACGCTCGACTACCAGTTGAGCCATGTAGTTAGTTCTGCTGGTGCTGTAACCTGTCTTTGTTTTGGCAACAATGTCAGAGATACGAGATGCAGTAGCTTTTCCGCAACGCTGTGCAAACCATTCGGGTGTGCCTTGTTCTACTTCACTCATGCTTCCCTCGCTTTCAGCATTTCATCGGCAAATGCCCATGCACTTGATTCAATCCATCCACTTGCACAACCACCTTCAGCAAGAATCTTGGCTTGTAATTTTGGGTTAGACAATAATCCTTGCATAGCCTTTGCCGCAAAGTAGTCACGCAATGTCATTCCAGCCTGAGAGTGGTGGACAAAATCTGCACTCTCACTGTATGGTCGAGCAAATGCTGCTTCTAAATCCTTTTTCATTTCAATGCTCCTTTACGCTTTTCTTTGGCATCAATCACTTTCTTTTGCCAATTTTTATCACCAGCGCAAGCAGAGTAAGCAGTGCCGTATACATTTTTGAGTTCCTCTAAAGTTGATGCAGCTTCAATAGCCGCCAAGTGGTCAATCATCAAGCCTACATCTACTGTTTCAATGTTGCCTGACCCTGTTGTTGAATCAAGTGCATCATGTTCAACAATCTCCATTGCTGTCACCCAAAGATAGCGTCTTTGGTAGGTTTCAACTGCACCAATGTTTTGCACTTCATGGCAACCCTTGAGAGCCGCAGACCCAAAAGGTGAAGTAATGACAATCTCACCTCCCATTTCGGTATCTACAATGCGAAGTTCAGCTTGTTCTTTGGTAAACGACACTATGCCGATCAAGCCAACGTCATCAAATATTTCCATGATTAGGTGTAGGAAGTCGCCAAGTTCAAAGTAGTTGTATCCAGCAAACTTATTTTGTCCTGATTTCTTGAGAACCTTTGATCGTAACTTTGATCGTGCTACAGCCAACTTTACATATACCTCTAGATTTTCTTTGCTTTGTTCTTTCATATTCACTCCTGTTTAAATTTTTGAAATGTCTTAAAAATGTCTGTGTTCATTGAGTTCGTGTAAACAAACTCAGATTTCCAATCAACTAGTCTTTTTGTCGGGTACACCTTTCTGTAAGTTAAAGATTGTTTGGGCGATAGAGAATTGGGTATCAAAGTCAAAGTAGCGTAATCTGAACCAATTTCCTGATTGGTCGCAGCAGTCGATCTCATCGCCTTTAGGCTTTGTACAAAATGGGCAAAAAAGTTCATCTTGGTTCTCCTCAATGATGGCAGCAATGGTGTGTTTAAGTCTCATCTTTGTTTCCCCTGTAATCGTTTTTGAGCCACAAGGTTCTGAGCATACGCAGTTCATCATCAGAATCAATAGATGGGGTTTTGATGATGCTATACAGAGCAATTTCAGCCCTACGCTGCATTTTGTTTTCTATGCGTTCTTTGATGAAGTGTTGGGCATACTCCCAATCCCCTGATTTGATGGCAAGAGGGATAGCTACAGAGCCTTGAATGGCATCCATGATGTCATCATCATTTAGTTCTTGGTAGGCTTCCCACATGGATTTATTGAAATTCGTCATGGCAAGCCTTCTCAATCTGTTTTTCAATGAATTTGTTGTCCCTGTAAGATAGGTCATCAGTAATGTCTGTGACTTGACCATCGTGGGTCACTATGCACAGAGTCCATGAGAATTCATCGTAGACACCCTCATCAGGAGAGTAGTCGATGTCTAGTTCCCATTCTGCTACGAGTTTGTCGTTGTCACCTAGTTCTATATCTAGGTCACGCAAATCCCAAGGTTCTATTTCTAAGTCCATATTCACGCCTTTCAAATGTTGGTAGAGAGTTCGTAGTGTTACACAGACTGTAGTGTTGAACACTAGGATATACCCTAATCAGTATTTAGCCTTTGCATCCTTTGCAATCGCATGGAACAACCCACCACCTAATATCATCTTTCATATCTTTAATGGTGTCATATCCCCTAACGTGTTCTATGGCACATGGGTCGTTGTCAAACCTAAATCCATGTGGAAGATTAAGTATGTAAACATCAGGCTCATCAGTGTCTACATCTCTTGCAAAATTTAACTTGTATTTCATGGTTTCCCTTTACGCCTGTTAAAGAACTGGACTAGATTTTTTACCTAGTGATATTATTATATCGTAGTGTTGAACACTATACATCAGTATAAACCCTTGTTTTTAAACAATTATTTCTATTGATAATAAAAAATCAATAGTTTTTTTCTTTTAAAAAGTTAGTAAGCACTTACTTGCAAATAAAAATTATTAGTGAAAACCCTGATTGTGGTTACTGTTAAACACTACACAATCACGCCTCTATGCCAAGACCTAAAAGTGAAATGACCAAAAGCGGCAAGACCATTGCCGTAAGAGCCACTTTAAGCGAGTGGAATGAGTTTAAACGACTTGGAGGGACTAAATGGTTACGACAACTTTTAGCAAAGTCAATTGAAAAACAAAAGAAAACAGTATAATGATTTGAAACGTGGCTAGGGAATGCAACCCGAAAAGGCGATTCGTTACCGCCCTGCCATTGTTTCATCAGTAACGACAACCGACAACGTGAGGTTCATATGAAACTTATACCCAAAAATTGGGCTGTATTCCAGCACTACAAAGATCGCAATCCACCTTGGATAAAACTCCATCGTGAGACATTAAACGACAGAACATTTATGTGCTTGCCTATCGCTAGCAAGGCGCTAGCACCATTGATGTGGTTGCTAGCATCAGAGTCCAAAAATGGTGTTTTTGATGGGTCAGTGGATGACCTCATGTTCAGACTACATATAACCAAGAAGGAATATGATGATGGTGTTAAGCCATTGATTGATAAGGGATTCTTTGAGATTGCTAGCGGAGTGCTAGCAGACTGCTTGCAAGATGCTAGACCAGAGACAGAGACAGAGACAAAGAAAGAGACAAAGAAAGAAATAGCTATCGCTATTTGTCCTATCAATGTTGAAGAACGGGTTTGGGAAGATTTTCTAGCTTTACGCAAAGCAAAGAAAGCACCTATGACTGTTACCGCTTTGGCTGGAATAAAGCGAGAAGCTGACAAAGCAAATTGGTCTTTAGACAAAGCTATATCCGAATGCGTAGCAAGAGGATGGATAGGGTTTAAAGCTGAATGGGTTGAGGCAAAGCAAACCTATGCTCAACAAGCGCAAGATATTGCTAGAACGACAGTACCATCAAGCTCATTGCGTGATCCTGCCCTTGCAAAACTTGATGAAGATATGAAGAATGCCAAGCCAAACCCTGAGATTCTTGCCAAAATCAAAGAAGCACTTAGGGGTAAAGTAGCATGACAAAGGAAGAAGCCAATCAACTATTGGACAACCTAAAAGATGGCAAACCGCATCCGCAAATTCTTATCAACAGAGCCCTTTTTGTATCAGGCGACCTTAGCGCATTTGATATGGATGGCGAAACAACCTGCAGCCAAGGAATATGCTTGGCACAGAGCGAAAGAATTGGATGCTGATTTGGAATGCTTGTGGGTTGGAATTAAAGACGATTTAGTCAAAAACATGAAGGAAATCAATGATTTACATAGGGATTGATACTGGTGTTGCTAATGGCGCACTTGGGGCAATTGACCACAATGGCGAATACGTTGATTCTTTTATGATTGACCACAAAGATAAGCACATACTTGCCCTTGTTTTTAAAAGTCGAATCCTATCCATTGTTGACCCTAGAGATGGCGCTGAAATCTGCATGGAACAAGTCCATTCAATGCCAAATCAAGGGGTAAGCAGCACCTTTGCGTTTGGAAGGGCTGTTGGGGTCATAAGTGCCGTTTGCGAGTTAACTAACTACCCTTTTCACCTTGTAACCCCTCAGCGCTGGAAAAAACACTTTGGGCTAACTGCTGACAAAAATGAGGCACTGGATAAGGCTAGAGAGTTATTTCCAAAGGCTAAAAGCACATTAAAGTTGAAGAAGGATATTCACAAAGCAGAGTCATTACTGATTGCAGAATATTGGAGACAAGCCAATGTCTGAAGTGGAAGACAAAAAAGGCATAGTCATAAAATTTAACCCTGTTGAATACGAAGCCATCAAAGCAATTGGCGAGGGAAACGCAAGCGAGGGTTTTAGGGTTTGCTTACGTTGGGCAGTGCATTTCCATAGCATAGGTTTAAGGTCTGACGACAACCTTGACTATGTAGGTCTTTGCACAGTGGCAGATTAACTATTAGGAAGGCTTTAAAAGCGCCTTAAAGCGATTATTTAGGGCTTGGGAATAGCAGGGTGGCAGTAGGCAAGAAAAAAGCCCCGAAGGGCTTAAAATTTGTAAGTAGTCACTAACTGTTAAATTTATAATTGTTTTCAAATATTTTGCAGAATTGGCGGGTTTCACGCATACCATTTGTTACTAAGTTGACTGCATCAAATGGCAAAGCATCTAACAATGCCTTTTTTGTGTCATCAGTAACAAATTCATCTTCAAGCATTGCAAGTGCCTCAGAATCATTAAGATATTCATAAGATTTAAAGTAGTGATGATATTCATCAGGCGTTTCATCTGTGAAATGTACGGCGTGAGGAGTACAAAAATCTCTTGTGTAGGATAATTGAATCATGTTGAAACCTTTTCAATGTTGTATTTTTGGCGCAATGCTGCAATAGCGCAAGAATCTTGCTTTTCTGTCAGAATGAATTGATTGTGTGGCGGTTTTTGGTACAAATTAACAGGCATTATGCTTGTCAAATGCCAGCCACTTGATTTTCTTTCAAGCATGATACTTGTGCCAATTCTTGAATATTTATAGCTATGAGTGACAGTCTTACCCGAATAAGCAATAAATTTAGCACCTATAGCATCTTTTTTCAGAATGCCTAGTTTTTCAAGACCTAGTTCAGCATCTTGAACCACTTCTGCAATTTGCGAATAATCTGTAAAAGTGTGTTCTTTTGATTTGCCATTGACTAATGAGAGTGCAGTCTCAACTGCAATGCAAATGGCAGAGGGTAAAAAATACACAATTCCCAAGGGGTCGGGAGTCGTACTTGTGCTTTTTTCATGCCCAAATTTTAAATTGATACTTTTCATTTTGAAGCCTTTCGGAATAGGATTTTTAACAATAATGCAATTGTGGCGTAAATCATGCCATTTCTAAGATCAACAAAGCATTGGCTTTGCACTGCTCAACTTGGTCAAAATCAAGCCCTTGGGCTATGCTTTCAGCAAGGTCTGATGCTTGTGCTGCTTTATCGTCATTAGGCGCTGTAAGTGCCAATATAAGGGCTTGGGTTAGGGCTTGGGATTGTGTCATGCGATCACCTTTTGAAATTGCTTAATTTGCCATGCACAGGCATAGTGCCAAGTACCAAGTGCATCAATAACAGAAGTCAATTCGTAAACAGGGAATTCACTTAAATCTAATTTATTGATATGAGAAGATACGATTTTGGCTACTCTGTTCTTTGAAATATCGCAAAATGTGTTGTCGTAAGCCTCTACAAAAGCCTTTTGTTCGTCTAAAGTCATGGTTACACCTTTCAAAGTTAAAAAAACCCCTTGCCTACACTGTAAGCAAAGGGTAAGGGTTTCAATATTCGCTAGTCAACAAATGAGTCCATGCAGTGCCGTTATACATTGCATAAGTTTTTATTTCATCCATCGGAAAATCAGTTAAAGGAATATATTGAGTCATCCAGATTAGCCCATTGCCATCATCTAGGGTCAATTCGGCATCTGTTTCCCCAATTTTCTTAAGTTTTACAGATACAAATTCAGTGTTTTCGTTTAGCCCTTGTGTGGTCAAATGACTATCAATAGCATCAAATAGCCAATATGCACTAGCTACTTCTGCCAAGTATTTGCAGCCATCTGTAAGCACTGATTTAGTAAGAGAATTCCATCTATAAAGGTTTTCCGATCCATAAAATTGGCTAAGATCAATTTCGTTTTTCGTTTCCATGTTTGCACCTATCAAAAAAACACAAGGAAAGCCCTTGCAAGCCCTTACATTGTCAAAATGCAAGCCAAAGCCCTAGTTCATAGGGCAATGGTTTACACTTTATGCGGTTTCAGTTTCCAGTGCTTTAACTGTAGGCTTTTTGCACCATGCGGGAATGCTAGGGTTTAAACAATTATCACGCATTGGCATAATAACCCCTACAAATAATTCAGTGCAATCAAGGGCAACAATGCCACTATCAGTGCCTCTTTGCATAATGGAAACTGTTACCCCTGTAGGCTTTTTAATGCCACTTAAATCACTAGCGCAATCAAAAAATGCCATAACATAATCGGGGTTGTAAGTGCTAGGTTTTATATCAGCATCATCTAATTTGCTAGGCAAAACTCTATCACAATGGGGAAAACTACCATCTAATGCTGAAAATTGCATAGTGGAATTATCGGGTTGAATCACTGTTATTTTTATTCCATCTACAGTGAAGTGTAGGGTTTCATTGCCCTGTTTAGCAGTGCCAAATAGGGTTTTCAGTGCATCATTAGGAATGATTACACTGTTTTCACCATCTACAGGGGTTTCATCTAGCAGCAATCTACCTAGTACATGGCCATTTGTAGATTCTAGGTAAGTACCCCTTGCATTTTGAACAACATGGATACCACACAAATAATAACGAATGTCTTTAGTGGCACTAAATCTAGACAATGCTTTTAACTGTTTACGCTGGATTGAAAATTTCATTTTTACACCTATTCAAAGCCTAGGAAAATGCCTAGGTGATAGGATACTGTTGCCAATACCCTATACCCTAGTTTTTAGCCCCATATCCCAATTATTAGCATTAGACACGCAAACCCTACAAGGCCTGCCCCTACTATGATTTTGTCGATTTTTTCCATTATTGTGCCCCTACCAATTTACCAGTGCGACCCTTGGTCCAAGGATGACTAAAAATTGCACTAGGAGGGAATTCACTAGGGAATAGAATTACATCATGGTAAGGGTAAAAATTAGGCTTATCATTTTCAGGGGCAAAAATCCAACCACCTAAACCATTATCATGACGATAATCTAATGCGTCTTGCAAATTGTTGAAAGTGAAATACTGTTTCATTGTGAACACCTATTGAATGATTGACGATTGATTGTGTTATAGTGTTAAACACTACACCATAGGGATAAACCCTAGGCATAGCATTATTTTTACTGAATGGGTGTAGTTTGCGAAATGTGAAACACTGTAGATGACCTACACAATTTTGTAGGGTTACCAGTGACTTTATCTTTTGCGTCAATATAGGTAACTACTTTAACCCCATGTTCTCCCTTGTTTACTTGCCTGCCAAGGGCTTTCCATGCGTTATAGGTAAACACGTTTTCCCTAGGGATAATTTCACTAGGGCTAATTCCCTTTGCAATAAACCCTTGCATGATATTAGGGTAATTGAGCAAAGAATCACCATTTTTAGCCCTTGCAAGGCTTTCCATTTGTTGCAGTTGTTTATCCATTTTTAACACCTATCAAAGAAAACCTAGGAAAATGCCTAGGCCATAGACCCCTAAAGTAAGGGTCTACAGTCTATGTATTTATGCCTGATAATGGGGTTGATAGTGCTTGTTTAGCTGCCAAAATTCTAGTATAGGTTCACCACTATCACCCTCATTCACGCAAACGTGAACTACAGTCTTTTTGACTTTGGCAAACCGTACACCGTCTAAAACGTCAATTTCAAAATTCAAACCATTGGACAATGCCCATGGATTAGAGGTTAATCTATAGGTAAACCATTTCCCACAAGTTTTTTCCTGAAATTCACCAATGTTTTTAGTGTCAAATTTAAGCATATTGAAACCTCTCAAAGTCTAGGAAAATCCCTAGGTGTAATGGCACTGTTTCCAATGCCATAAACCCTAGAATTTAACTTGTGTGGTGATTGAGCAGAATTTCCTCGACACTGTTCAAAATCAATTTTGCTTGTCTCAGTTGACGTGTAACAATGTTTTCAATCATTACATCATTTCTAGTGTGGCTATTCTCTAATTCAATAATTCTGTTTCCTAGAATCACTGATAACTCTGACAATTCTGTAATTTTAAGATTAAGTGTTTTCATGTTTAAGCCTTTTAAGTGTTGATTGTTTACTAGGATTTTGTTTCCTAGTGACTCTAATATAACGTAGCGTTAAACACTATAACATAGGTATAAACCCTAATCTACCTACAATTGTTTCTATCAGCTAATCTTAATCAATAGGTTTTCCCTATTCCATCTAATTTGTATTAACTGACTCTGTGGTCATTACCAGTCTAGGTGTATGCAATATAGTTTACTAGGTGTATGCAATATGGTGCATAGAGCCCTCATGCAATTACCCGACCGCTTGGTCGCTTAACTCTTAGTTAGTCAGTGCTTACTTCGACTATGTTAGTTAGTGCTTACTGGGGGGGAGGGGTGCTGTGCTGTGTGTAAATATTTGTGTACCCTCGCTCACACTGGAAAAGCCAATCGTAGTGTTAACAACAAGCAAGGTTAGTTGACGAACAGGAGTAGACACCCGTGAGTGGGGTGATCCTTTTAAAGGAGAGCCTCTCGTTTATCTAAGTTAGAGATGCTTGTCAGTGCTATCTCTCCACGCTACAAGCCCCGTTCAAGATGTTAGTCTTTACTTGAGAACTACATGGTTCACTACGTTTATCCTACTTGGTCGGCTCAACCGCATAGAGGGGTGGGTGATGCCCCCGTTTGATGTCACTATACAAGAAAACA
>Ga0208974_1000402_pt1 | contig 18323 bp, 13 predicted proteins | sample GreLakmeER15MSRF_FD_187699 | JGI IMG/M metagenome (GOLD analysis project Ga0208974, IMG submission 187699) | Freshwater lentic microbial communities from great Laurentian Lakes, MI, USA - Great Lakes metaG ER15MSRF (SPAdes) | ecosystem: Environmental > Aquatic > Freshwater > Lake | place: Great... | reverse complement strand
CCGCTCGGAGTACATCGCGATCCCCGAGACCGACGTGATCTCGCGGTATTATCGGCGCAAGGGGAGTGACTACATCCAGATCCAGAACCTCGGGCTCTTCCACACCGGCAGCGACCCGTGCGGCTTCGGCGTGCCGCTGTTCGCGTGCGCGATCCGCATGCGCGTGCGCTGCAAGCAGCACGGCAGCATCAGCGTGCCGAGCTCCGTGCTCGCCGCGCTGGAGATCGTGGACCGCGCGAAGCTCGCGCCGTCGCCGTACTGCCTTGAGTCGCGCCCGCCGCCGGCGCTCGTCGCGCCGGCGCGGTGTCCCGAAAAATGAACCGCCCGGCTTTACCGACCCCAGTCCGACACTTCCCAGCTCGCCGCCGCAGCGCTTCCGCCGCGATGTCTTACGCCAATAACTCCGCGATCCCGCGCACGCCGCCGCGCCCGACGCGCTTCCAGTCGTCGCCGGCGGCGTCGTCGTCGGCGTGCAGCGCGATCGCGCCGATTCCTTTCCCCTCGCTGGACGCAGCGTACGACGAGTCGTCTGCGCCCAGGATTTCGCCCGAGCACGCCGCGGCCAACGCGTCGCTGACCGAGCTCTTGATGCTGCAGAAGAGCGCGTCGCACGACTCCACCGCGGAGGATTCGTGCAACCTGACGCTGCTGTTTTCGCAGGCCGACTCGTCTTCGCCGCCGCAGCCCGCGTTCGCGCCTCCGGCGTCGCTGTCGCCTCCGGCGTCGCTGTCGCCTCCGGCGTTCGCCGGCTTCCTGCCGACCGCGCCCGCCTTCAGCGCCGCCGCTCTCGCGTTCGGCGACAAGATGGCGTTCGCCGGCGCCTTTCCGCCGTCCGCGCCGTCGGCGACTCCCGCCGCGCGCGTCGCGCAGCTCGTCGGCGCCGCCGAGCAGTTCGCCTCGTGCCGCAAGAACAAGACGGTCGCCGCGGTGCTCGCGGGCACCGACATCTCCGCCGACGAGTTCGCCAAGTTTTACCACGAGAACGGCTACGCGCGCCGCGCCGACATGCCGATCCTCCTGTTTGACCTGAACTCCACGCTCGTGTTCCGCCCGAAGGCGCACGAGGTCGCCGGCCCGAAAGGCACGATGCGCCTGAGCGGCCGCCGCGAGATCCTCGTGCGCCCGCACATCCACCTGCTGCGCGTCCTGCTGGAGCGCTACCGCATCGGCGTGTTCACGTCGGCCGAGAGCCACAACGCGTCGGCGATCTGCGCCGCCGTGGAGTCCAAGGTCGGCGGCGCGATCTTTGACCGGAACCTCATCTTCAGCCGCAAGGACACGCAGGTGTACACGGCCGAGGAGCGCGCCGCGCTGGGCCTGGACAGCTTCAAGCGCAAGAAGGTGCTCGGCGACCTGTTCGCGCCCGAGCACCTCGGCAAGGTCGTCCTCATTGACGATCACCCGGAGCGCGCGGTCCTGACGGGCGCTCGCGCGATCCCGATCTCTTCGTGGTACGACGAAACGCCGAACGACGGCGCCCTGCTGGAGCTCGTGAGCTTCCTCATGGCTCCCGCGGCGCCGGTCGCGCCGCCGCCGACGCTCGCGCCGTCGGCCTTCGCCGGCCGCGGCTCGGCCGGCGGCTGGGGCTCCGGCTTCGGCTCCGGCTCCGGCGCCGGCTCGCACGCGCCGGGCCATTGCGGCCAGCGCTCGTACCACTACCGCGTCGGCGGCGAGCACAAGTCCGCGCGCAGCAGCGGCGGCGGCGCGTACCCGACGACGCCGCCGCGCAGCGTGCAGCCCCGTTGGGATTAAGAAACCCCTCGCACTTTCGCGCTCGCGCACAATGCACTCTCTTTCGCGCACTTTCTCGCTAGCTTGCGCACTTTCGCGCTCGCTCGCGCACTTTCGCGCCATTCCCGCGCAGGCCGGTGAACCCTCGCGCCGACCTGCGCCGTGCACGCACACCATCTATCTGTTTTGCCGAGCATGTGGGAAGGGGAAGGGGACGGGGAAACGAGTACGGGAACTGCCTTCCGGTCGCGCGTGAGGATTGCTCGCAGCTGACGGGGACAGTGACACTGCTATTTTTGGGGTTTATCCCTGCGCGGCGATCAGCCTCGCCCTCTCGTCGGCGTCGGACAGATCGTAAGCGCGGCTCGCCCGGAACGCGCAGGCGCCGATGAAAGCGCACACGGCCTCTCGGTCGCGCGCCCCGATGCGCCCGGCGAACGCGCGCTCCTCGGCGCTCAGCAGGTCGCATCGGGCGCCGACGACGACGTACTCGTCGCCGTCGCGCAGCGCGTACAGCGTCGCGCCGCCGACGTATTCTGCCCCGCCGCCGAGCCAAGCGCAAAGCGCCGCGCCGTCCACCGCCTGGTAAGTGTAGTGGACCGCGATGCGCGCGCCGGTCCGCACCGTGCGCCGGTAGATCTTCACGATCTCGGCGGCGAACCGCTCGGGCGCGCGAAGCGATCCTTCGGGCGGCTCCATGCGGTAAGTTGCTGTCTCAAAGGCAGATTTACTTTACTTCGCGCCGGGCGCGAAACGCACAAAAAGGATATAAGGACATCGCGCGTTATGCACTCCGCGCGTTATGCGCGCCCCGCATCGCGCCACGCGGCGATCGCCGCGGCCGCGCGCTCCTTCCACTCAAACATCGGCGCCGGGTAGTCAGCGGACGCGCCCGCAGCGGCAGCGGCCGCGCGCTCGCGGACCTTCGGCTCTCCCCAGCGCGCGATGTCCTTCGGAGTAACGCCGGCGAGCTCGCTCACCCACCGGTGGACGTACGCTCCGTCGGCGTCAAACCGCGCGCTCTGCGCCCACGGCGACATGACGCGGAAGTACGGCTGAGCGCTCGGCGCCGCCGACGCGCCCCACTGCCAGCCCATGCAGTTGCTCACGACGTCGTGGTCGCGCAAGAGCCGCGCCATCCAGCGCTCGCCGATGCGCCAGTCCACGCGCATGCCTTTCACGACGAACGTCGCGAGCAGCATCCGCACGCGGTTGTGGCACCAGCCGGTCGCGCCGAGCTCGCGCACGCCGGCGTCCACGAGAGGGAAGCCCGTGCGGCCGCGCAGGAACGCGCGCCATTCCTCGCGCGCCCCGCCGTCGGCGACCGGCCGCGCGACGTCGCGCCAAGCGACGCCGTCGTAGGCCTCGTGGAACGCGCGCTCCAGCAGCGCCGGGCGCTCCCACATCCAGTGGTAGTAAAAGGACCGCCACGTCAGCTCTTGAACGAACGCGCCGTCCCACTTCGCTCCGCCTTTGGCGTCGCCCTCCGAGTTCGCCGCGGCCCAGGCGCACTCGCGGACGCTGACGACGCCGAAGCGGATCGCCGCGCCCAGCCGGCTCGTGCCGGCGCGCCCGGGAGTGTCGCGGGCGTCGCGGTATCCGGCGACTCCGCCGGCGGCCACGAAGCTCTTCAAGCGCCGCAGCGCCTCGCGGCGGCCGCCGGGGTTTACGTAATCCTCCGGCGGCGGCGCGCCAGCGGCGCTCGCGCGGGCGGCGAGCGCGTCCGCAGACATCGGCCCGAACCCGCGCAGCGCGTCGTCGGAGAGCGCTGGAGCCCAAGCGGCCGCGGCCGACAGCGCGCGCGCCGTCGTCGGCTTCGCGCAAGGCAGCTCGGTAGCAATCGCGTTCCGCCAGTAAGCCGTGAACACCGAGTACATCGCGCCGTCTTTCATGCGGCCGGCGTCCATCGGGATCAGGTCGTGGTCGCCGGCGACGCCGCGGTAAGTGGCTCCGTTTGCCGCGCACCAAGCGGCGACGCGCCGAGACCGCTCGCGCGCGTAAGGAGTGATATCGGCGTTCTCGTAAACCGCGCCGACGCCGCGCGCGCCCGCGAGAGCGCTCAGCACGTCCACCGTGTCGCCGGCGAAGCAGTGCAGCCGCGAGCCGCGCGCGCGCAGTTCGCCGTCAAGCTCGCTGAGGCTCTCCACCATGAACTGGAAGGCCGTCGCAGAGAAGTACTTGTTCTTGGCTGGCTCCGCCTGCTCGGGCGTGAACACGAAGATCGGCAGGATCGGCGCGCCGGCCGCCGCGGCCGCGTTAAGAGCAGTGTTGTCGGCCAAGCGCAGGCCGCGCGTGAACAGGAAGACGGCGACGCCGACCGACATTGCACCGCGCTCTCGCTCGCTCGCGTTGCTGAGCGAGGCTGCCCTGCTAACGCGCATCAAAATTTCGGTCGTAACATCAAAGGCGGTAAGGCCGCAAGTAGCCCTTAGCGCAGGGGGAAGAACCAAGCGCAAAGGGTCGGGTCCAGTCCAGTCCATGTCGGCCGTCTTAACCAATCCGATCACCGGAGAGACCAGCATCACCGGCTCGCTGACCGTGGATAACATCAACATCCGCGGAATCACGCTCGGGTCAGTCGCTTCTCTTTCTAGCAATGCCACCTGGCTCCCTTCCACGAGCCTTCAGTGGACGCCCGTCGTCGCGCCGAACCTGCCGACGTTTAGTATTCCGAACGGCGGCACGATGACCTACTCGCGCCGCAACGGGGTTTATCGCTGGATCGGCAACGATCTATCTTACAACATCAACGTCGCCGGCCTGCTCAACACGGCGAGCACCGTCACGACCGGCGACTACACGCTCAACGTGCCGTACCCTATTAACGTCGGCGCTTACAGTGCAAACACTCTCATCGGCGAGCTTTGGCTCACGACGTACTACCTGAACACGAGCAACACCTTCAAGGCTTACGCGCGCACGATGGGTACCAACGCGAGCAACGTGACGATCCGCGTCCTTGCCGGAACGGCCGACGACACGCTCACGACGGCTCTCGCAAACACCACGATGATCCTGCAGGGCACGATGACTTACAACACGTCGTCTTTCAACCAGGTCGGCGGCGTGCCGGCCGCTTATCTGCCGGCAACTTTCTATCAAAACGCGGAGGGCCAGGTGCTGCTCAACAGCAACCTCATCGGCGGTGTCGTGGCTCCGCGCGGCCAGTTGGACATCGTTTACAATAGCAACCTGCCTGCGGTCGTGATTGACCAGCTGGGCACCGGAGACGCCTTGCAGATAAAGGAGTCAGGAGCGATGCGGATGACGATGGACGTAACGGGAAACCTGTTTCTCGCAGGATCATCGCCTTTCACGAGCATGGTATGGACGCGCGCCGCGTCGTTCTCTTGGACAGTCCCGGCGAACGTCTATCGCTGCGAAGTCTTGCTCATTGGCGGCGGCGGCGCCGGCGCTGGTCGCGCTACAAACTTAGGGAACGGCGGTGGCGGCGGCGGCGCCGGTGGAATATGCAGCGCGATCATCAAATTGGTCCCAGGAGACACAGTGACTGTCGTCGTCGGAGCAGGCGGCACCGCTGGCACCGGTAACGGCGGAACCGGAGCGTCGTCCGTCTTCACGATAAGCGGCAAAGGCTCAATGACGGCGATAGGCGGTTCCGGCGGCCAAGTAGCCGTCTCGGGATCGCCCGGTATCTTGGGCATCGGAGGATTCGGCGGCGCAGCAGGATCCAACACGCTACAGGCAAGTGTATTGGTAGAATTCGCGACTTTTCAGGGCGGCGACGGCGACAGCTCAACGCCTGCCATTTCTGGAGCGTCTTTCAGTTCTGGAGGAACAGGCGGCGCGAGCCTTTTCGGCACAGGAGGCGCGGGCGCGACTCGCTTTAGTACATCAGTGGATGCGACGGATGGCCCTCGCGTGGGCCGCGCCCCGGGCAGCGGCGGCGGCGGTGCCGGAGGCGCGACCGCCGGGTCTAGCGTGACCCAAGTCGCCGCGAACGGAGCAGCCGGCATCTGCATCGTCCACTATTAGAGCCTGCGCGCCAGCGAGCGAGCGCGAATCGGCCACAATCGGCGCTAAACGCGAGCGAAATCTCCTTTAAAATATCGGTCATAACAGCAGAGACGAGCCTTACCCGCGCCTCACCGCGCAGTGGTGTATCGCTCTATACAAAACCCGACTGCAGCAGAGCAGAGCAGCGCAGTAGCGGAGTATGTCAGCTGTCTTGACGGATCCGATCACCGGCGCGACCAGCATCAACGGATCGCTGACCGTGGACAACATCAACATCCGCGGGATCTCGCTCGGGTCAACGACGCTCTCCAGCAATGCGATCTGGCTCCCCTCCACGAGCCTGCAGTGGACGCCCGTCGTCGCGCCGGACCTGCCGACGTTCAACATTCCCGACGGCGGCACGATGACGTACTCGCGCCGCAACGGCGTCTACCGTTGGATCGGCAACGACGTCTCTTACAACATCAACGTCGCCGGCCTGCTCAACACGCAGAGCACGGTGACGACGGGCGACTACACGCTCAACGTGCCGTACCCGATCAATATTAATGCCTACGGCGCGAACGCGCTCGTCGGCGAGCTCTGGCTCACGACGTACTACCTGAACACGAGCAACGCCTTCAAGGCGTACGCGCGCACGATCGCCGCCGACGCCAGTAACGTCACGATCCGCGTGCTTGCCGGCACGGCCGACGACACCCTCACGACGGCACTCAGCAACACGACGATGATCCTGCAGGGCACGATGACGTACAACACGTCGTCGTTCAACCAGGTAGGCGGCGTCCCGGCCGCTTATCTCCCTGCGGCGTTTTACCAGACCGCGGGTGGCCAGGTGCTGCTGAACAGCAACGTCGTCGGCGGCGTGATCGCCCCGCGCGGCCAGCTGGACATCGTGTACAACAGCAACCTGCCCGCGGTCGTCATTGACCAGCTCGGCACCGGCGACGCGCTGCAGATAAAGGCGGCGGGCGTGACGCAGATGACAATGGACGTCAGCGGCAACCTGTTCGTCACTGGGACCACTCCGTTTACCCGCATGGTATGGACGCGCGCGGCCTCGTTCTCTTGGACCGTGCCTGCGAACGTGTATCGCTGCAGCCTGTTGCTCATCGGCGGCGGCGGCGCCGGCGGCGGCCGTCCTGCAAACGTCGGGAGCGGCGGTGGCGGCGGCGGAGCCGGAGCAATGTGCCGCGTAATCATCAAATTAGTCCCCGGAGACGCCGTCACTGTCGTGGTAGGAGCCGGCGGCACCGCCAGCATAAATAGCGGCGGCGCCGGCGTGGCTTCTACTTTCACAATAACGGGCAAAGGCGCAGTAACGGCGCCTGGAGGTTCCGGTGGGGCGGCCTCTAGTACAGGAACTCCGAACGCGCTGGGCCAGGGCGGATTCGGCGGCGTAGCAGGGTCCAACACGCTGTTGGCAGGCATCTTGGTGGAGTTTCTGACGTTAGATGGCGGCGACGGCGACAGCGCAATACCTAGCATTAGCAGCGTGTCGTTCGGTTCTGGCGGAACCGGTGGCGCGAGCCTATTCGGTACAGGTGGCACCGGAGCCAGCCGTACTGGTACAGCAGTGGATGTTACGGATGGTCCTCGCACGGGTCGTGCTCCCGGGAGCGGAGGTGGCGGTGCTGGTTCGGGGTCTAGTTCAAGCCAAGCCGCTGCAGGCGGCGCAGCGGGCATCTGCATCATTCACTATTAGCTTCCACACACTGACTTCTTTTTGCGACAGCGCGACTAACACGCACGCCGCGCCGCGCTGCGCCGCAGCGTCACCGAGCATTTTCCCAGTCTTCATTAGAGCAGCGCCTCCGCGGGCGTCCAGGTACTAAAGCGCGTGCGCCCAGGCAGTTGTTAGCCTAGCGCCCGTCGCAGTTGCTTGTTGTACAGTCCCATGTCCCTCTCGGCGGCCCAGCAGTATGCCAGCATGTTCGTGAACATCTCCACGGGCAACGTCGGCATCGGCACGCTCAACGCGTCCAACATCACCATCTCCGGCAGCTCCGTCGGCATCGGCGGCGGCGGCGGCGGCATCCTCGCGAACGTCGGCTGGACGCCGACGACCGAGCCTTACCCGACGCTCACGCTCCCCGCCGGCGGCGCCTTCACGGCCTCGCGCAGCAACGGCCAGCACCTCTGGGTCGGCAACGAGGTCCAGTACACGTTCAACGTCGCCGGCACGGTCGCCGCGGCCCCGACGAACACCGCGCTGGACTACACGATCTCGGTGCCGTACCCCGTCGCGACCGCGGCGTCGTACCCGGCCGACACGATAGTCGGCGACCTCTGGCTGACGGTCGCGTACGCCGGAAACTCCAACCTCTTCAAGGCATACGCGCGCACGATCGCGGCGAACGCGAACGCGCTCGTCGTCCGCGCGATCACCGGCACGACCGACGAGAGCCTCGGCACGCTGCTCGCCGGCTCGGTCATCACCCTGCAGGGCACGGCGACGTACGCGAGCACGAGCGTCAACCAGAACACCGGCGGCGCGCTCGCGGCCGGCCTGCAGACCGTCTGGATCCCGAGCACCGCCGTGAACTGGGCGCCGACGACCAGCCCGCCCGCGTTCACGCTGCCGGCCGGCGCCGCGCTCACGTACAGCCGCAGCAACGCGCGCTACATGTACGTCGGCACCGACGTCACGTACAACGTGGACATCGGCGGCACCCTCACGGCGAGCCCCACCTCCGCCGCGTCCGACTATCTCCTGTCGGTGCCCTACGCGGTCGCGCTCACTACGTACACGAACCCGACGATCGTCGGCGAGCTCTGGCTCAGCGTCGTCAACGGGACGAACAGCAACACGTTCAAGGCCTACGCGCGCACGCTGACGGCCGGCAACGCGAGCAACGTCGCTCTGCGCATGCTGACCGGCACGGCCGACGAGGCCTTCGGCGCTCTCACGTCCGGCAGCGCGTTTACGCTGCAGGGCACGGTAAAATATACGACGACGGCGACGAATAGCAACATCGGCGTGCCGACGAGTTACATCGCCGCGAACTTCCGCCAGGACGTGTACGGCAACGTCGGGCTCAACACGGGGTCCAGCAACATCCGCGCGAAGTTTGACGTGATCCAGAGCAGTAATATTCCGGCGCTGGTCGTGGATCAGTATGGGACGGGGGATATTTTTCAGGCACGAGCTGGCGGCAATATTGGGATAATGGTAGACGCGAATGGAAATGTTGGAATTGGAACAACAAGCACGCTAAATTTATTGGATATCTATACAAAAGTATTAAGTGTTAGTGGGTTTACTACTATCCGTGGGACTGTAAACGATCGTGGAAATGGAGTATGCTCAGATCTCTCCGGGAATATTTATATGACCGGTTCATACGATAGTACTGCTACACGGATTCTTACAAACTTAGACGGCACATCCAGCTCTTATACGCTCCCAATAGACGCGGGTAGCACTGATGCATTTTTAATTAAATATAATTCACTCGGAATTGTGCAAGGTTTTACTACTATCCGTGGAAATTCAACTTTAGGCGATAGCGGAAATGGAGTATGCTCAGATCCCTCTGGGAATATTTATATGACCGGTTCATATGACGCTAGTAGTACGCAGATTCTTACAAACTTAGACGGCACATCCAGCTCTTATACGCTCCCAGCAGACGCGGGTGGCACTGATGCATTTTTAATTAAATATAATTCACTCGGAGTTGTACAAGGTTTTACTACTATCCGTGGAACTGCATACGATCGTGGAAATGGAGTATGCTCAGATCCCTCCGGGAATATTTATATGACCGGTTCATACGATAGCAGTACTACGCAGATTCTTACAAACTTAGACGGCACATCCAGCTCTTATACGCTCCCAGCAGACGCGGGTGCTATAGCGGGTAGCGATGATGCATTTTTAATTAAATATAATTCACTCGGAGTTGTACAAGGTTTTACTACTATCCGTGGGACTTCAAGCGACAGCGGAAATGCAGTATGCTCAGATCCCTCCGGAAATATTTATATGACCGGTTTATACGATAGCTCTTATACGCAGATTCTTACAAACTTAGACGGCACATCCAGCTCTTATACGCTCCCAATAAACGCGGGTGGCGATGATGCATTTTTAATTAAATATAATTCACTCGGAATTGTGCAAGGTTTTACTACTATCCGTGGAACCAGCGGAAATGGAGTATGCTCAGATCCCTCCGGGAATATTTATATGACCGGTTCATACACTACCACTACTACTACGCAGCTTACAAACTTAGACGGCACATCCAGCTCTTATACGCTCCCAGCAGACGCGGGTGGCACTGATGCATTTTTAATTAAATATAATTCACTCGGAGTTGTACAAGGTTTTACTACTATCCGTGGGACTGTAAGCGACAGCGGAAATGCAGTATGCTCAGATCCCTCCGGGAATATTTATATGACCGGTTCATACGCTAGTAGTACGCAGATTCTTACAAACTTAGACGGCACATCCAGCTCTTATACGCTCCCAATAAACGCGGGTGGCACTGATGCATTTTTAATTAAATATAATTCACTCGGAGTTGTACAAGGTTTTACTACTATCCGTGGGACTTCAAGCGACAGCGGAAATGCAGTATGCTCAGATCCCTCCGGGAATATTTATATGACCGGTTCATACAATAGCAGTACTACGCAGATTCTTACAAACTTAGACGGCACATCCAGCTCTTATACGCTCCCAGCAGACGCGAGCACTATAGCGGGTAGCACTGATGCATTTTTAATTAAATATACTACAGAATCAAAAAAATCAATAGATATTATTAATAATATTGTAAATATAAATTCATTAGTCAACATAAATTCATTAGTCAACTTTTATGATAAGGTTAGTGTAACTAATGATATAAGTATTACTGGAAATACAGGAATTGGAATAACAAATCCATCTGCTACATTACATATAAATGGATCTTATAAAAAAGCAATGAATAATACAATGAATAGGCATTATGGTGCATTTCGTTATGTATCTGAATCAACGAATGAAGTAGTTACTGTTATATTAACATTTACTGGTAACCCTTTTTCAGCTAAAGTATGGCTTTCTTGTGACCGAACTGTTTCTAGTCCTTTAAATTCAAATAATGTATCATCCTTGACTTGTCAATTAGCTGGTGGAAACAATATTGGTGCTCCTACTATAAATATATTTAAATCACCAGCAATTATAACAACAATTGGATCCGGGGGATTTAATACCACAATTACATCAACAACTACAACTGTAACTTTTACAACGGCTGCATTAACCGCTGATTGTGCATGTTATGTACTAGTTGAAACATTCCACGCAGGCTCTGATATCTTAGAATCAATTAGTATTAATGGTGTTATTACAAGCTTTTAACTAAGGCCTCTCCGGCCACGCCACCACCCCCCAAACATCCACCCCGCCGCCGCCCGGCAGGTTCCGCAGCGCCTGCCGGTACTCCTTCCACGCCGCCCGCTGCTCCGCCGTCAGCGGCGCGTCGGCGACCTGCGTCCAGTCGCACTCGCCGAGCAGCGCGTTGCGCTTTGCCCGCAGCGCAGTCCACAGCCGCGCCTCCTTCTCGTCGCGCTTCGCCGAGTCCACGACGAACGCGAACGGCGCCGCCGTCCACCCGTAGCCGCCGTTCTCCGGCCGCACGGCGCACGAGATCTCCGTGTCCACGTCGGCCGGCACCTCCATGTGCGTCGTCACCTCCGGCCAGCCCCAAGGGCCCCCGAAGTTCGCCTGGTTCGCCGCGGGAGCATCATATATATGCTCCACCCGGTGGTAGCCCTGCGCGTCCGCCGCGTTCGCGATAATCGCCACTCGCACCATTTACTCCGTTCGCTGTCTACTGACAGCTCCTAAAATTGCGCGTGCGACTGCCTTATATCCTTATCCGCTTACTGAGTAGACGGACCTCTCCGCGCGGCGATGCCGCCGCATGCACTCGCCGGAGTCCCGCTCATCCCAGGCATCATCCCAGGCCTCCTCCCGATAAACCCGCCCGGCGCCGCAGCGCCGCCGCCGCCGATTCCCGCGCCGCGCCCGCCCGAGATGCCAAAAGCCCCGCCGGATCCGCCGAGTCCGCTCGGCCGCGCCCTGCGCAGCGCGCTCGGCGGCGGCATTCCCGGCGCCGCCGCGATGGGCGTCCAGGTCACCGCGCTCATGTGGCTGCGGACCACCATGAACTACCAGTACCGCACGGGCACCGCGCTGCCGGCCGCCCTGCGCGCGCTGTACTCCGAAGGCGGCGTCCGGCGGTTCTACGCCGGCTACCCGGCGGCGATGATCCAGGCGCCGCTGAGCCGCTTCGGCGACACCGCCGCGAACGCCGGCACGCTCTCGCTGCTCGCGGCGCATCCCGCGACGGCCGACCTCCCGATCGCCGTCAAGACGAGCGTCGCCTCGCTCGCCGCCGCGTCCTTCCGGATCTTCCTGATGCCAGTGGACACCGTCAAGAGCGTGCTGCAGGCGCACGGGAGCACCGCGGGGTCCGCCGTGCTCCGCGCGAAGCTCGCCGCCGGCGGGCCGGCCGTGCTCTTCCACGGCGCGCTCGGCGCGAGCGCCGCGACCTTCGCCGGCCACTACCCGTGGTTCGTCGTGTACAACACGCTCAACGCGCGGTTCCCGCCGGCGCCGCGCGGCCTCGCTTCCGGCTCCGCTCCCTGCGCCGGCGAATCGCGCGCGGCCGAGCTCGGTCGCGCGGCGGCCATCGGCTTCACCGCCTCGGTCGCGAGCGACACGACGAGCAACGCGCTGCGCGTCCTCAAGACCGTGCGCCAGGTATCCGAGACCAGCGTCGGCTACTTGGCTTCCGCGCGCGCGATCGTCGCGGCCGAAGGCCCGAGCGGGCTCTTCGGGCGCGGCCTGAAGACGCGCCTGCTCGCGAACGGCATCCAGGGTGTCCTGTTCAGCGTCGCGTGGCGCCTCGGCCAGGACGCGTGGGGCACCCGCGTTTAAAACGCGCCGGCGTTTTTCCGCGCTCCCAGTGAGAACGCGTGGGGGAGCGGTCAAACCCAGCAGACTTAAGATCTGCCGCCTTCGGCTTCGCCGGTTCAAATCCGGCCGCGTTCATTCCAACCCGGCGCGCCGCGTGCCGTAAGGCACCGCGCCGTCCTTTTTATGATCCGAGCCGCTCCCGCACGGGGCCGCTCAGTGAAGCAAAAACGAAACGAACCAGAAGTCATCGGTGGCGAGTCCGTGCGCTGCTGCGCCGTAGCCGACCGGTCCCACGCCCCCTAACAAGTGCAGCCAGCCAGCAAGCAAGTCCCCACCATACTCCCGACATTTTATCGGTCATTTTAGTAAGACCCGGTCCGATCCTACCCGATCCGCCCCGATCCTCCCGTTCCTCCCGTCCAGCAACGATGCCGCGCCGCGTCCTATCGGCCAACAAGGCCAACTTCGGCTCCCGGCTGCGCGCGCGGTCCGGGTTTATCGCCGCCGTGTACGCCGCGCTCGCCGTCCAGATCGCCGTCACGGCCGCGATGACCGTGTACTTCCGCAAGAACCCCGCGGTGTACGAGCGCCTGCGGAGCCTCTGGATCCTCTGGCTCGTCGTGAACATTGCGATCCTGCTCGCGCTCGCGTTCCTGCCGCTGCCGTTCGCCGTCCGCGCGCTCCTGTTCGTGCTCTTCGCGGTCGTCCTGAGCTTCACGTTCATCGCCGCCGACCGCAAGGTATCTCCCGAGACGATCCGCACCGGCCTGACGGCCGCCGTCGGGATCTTTACTGTAATGACCGTCGTCGGTCTCGGCCTCGCCGCGGCCGGCGTGGACCTGTCGTTCCTGACGTACGTCCTGCTCGCGGCGGTGATCGGCCTGGTCGTGACGTTCATCGCGATCCGCTTCTTCCCCGTCGGCAAGACGACGATGAAGGCGATCCTGCTCGTCGCCATGACGATTTTCGCGGTGTTCGTCGCGTACGACACGAACCTGCTGCTCGCGCCCGGGGCCCCGACGGGCGCCGCCGCGGTGCTGGACGCGGCGATCGGGTTCTACCTGGACATCGTGAACCTGTTTACGGAGGCGGTCGCTTACACGGGGCTGGACGAGTGAGCGCGCGGAGCTGACGGCGCACCGATCGCCGTCGCGCAGCGCGCCGGTAAAGGCGAAACAAAGTCTGGGCATAACATAGAATCATGTCGGATCCGCTCTATGTTAATCCGGATACAGGGGGTGTGGTCATCGGCAACTTGTACGTCGGAAAGAACCAGCAGAACGCCAGGTACTTGAACTACTCCAGCAACATCGTGCCTCCGAGCGCGGACGGGCTCATCAATGGGGTGAACATCACGGCGCTGAACAAGCGCACGCGGACGAGCTATGCGAGTGCGGTGGAGTGCGCGAGCACCTGGACCGCGCGGACGTCCGCCGCCGATAATCAATGGATCTCGGTGTGTTGGTCCAGCGAACTGAGTATATTCGTCGCCGTCGCAGCTTCCGGCACGGGAGACCGAGTCATGACGAGCCCGGATGGAATCACCTGGACGTCGCGGACGCCCGCCGCTGATAATAACTGGCGCTCGGTGTGTTGGTCCAGCGAGCTCAGCTTGTTCGTTGCCGTCGCAACTTCCGGCACGGGCGACCGAGTCATGACGAGCCAGGACGGAGTGACCTGGACCGCGCGGACGTCCGCAGCCGATAATCAATGGCGCTCGGTTTGCTGGGCCAGCGAGCTCAGCCTGTTCGTCGCCGTCGCAGATTCAGGCACGGGCAACCGCGTCATGACGAGCCCGAACGGAATCACTTGGACCGCGCGGACGTCCGCCGCCGATAATAGCTGGGTCTCGGTGTGTTGGGCCAGTGAGCTCAGCCTGTTCGTCGCCGTCGCAGCTAGCGGCACGGGCAACCGAGTCATGACGAGCCCGAACGGGATTACCTGGACGGCACGGACGTCCGCCAACGATAATCAGTGGTTCTCGGTGTGCTGGTCCAGCGAGCTGAGCCTGTTCGTCGCCGTCGCAAGTACCGGCACGGGCAACCGAGTCATGACGAGCCCGGACGGGATTACCTGGACGGCGCGGACGTCCGCCGCCGATAATGGCTGGCTCTCGGTGTGCTGGGCCGCCGAGCTCAGCTTGTTCGTTGCCGTCGCATATACCGGCACGGGCGACCGAGTCATGACGAGCCCGAACGGGATCACCTGGACGACGCGGACGTCCGCCGCCGATAATCAATGGCGCTCGGTCTGCTGGGCCGCCGAGCTCAGCCTGTTCGTCGCCGTCGCAAACTCCGGCACGGGCGATCGCGTCATGACGAGCGCGATCGGCATGCCGAATTCCAAGAGCGTCGTGAAGGCGCTGCCGAGTCAGATGATGGTGAGCGCTACTGGGAATGTGGGGATTGGGACGACGAATCCGCTGGCAAAACTACATGTACAAGGAGACCTCTCAATTTCTGGAAGTATATTTGTAAATCAGCAGCCTTCAATAAGTTATATAGCCCTTCCTGTAGCAGGCACACTTGGATTAAACACCGCAAATAATCAATATCCTTATGGGTCAATTAACGTTATTTCAGGGATTAAATATATTATAAGCGGTGTATTATATATTGCAAAAACGGCGGGTACAACATCTAGAATTAATTATTTTACGATGTCAGATGGAACCGCTGGGGTTTCTGCAGCTCAATGGCGTTGTAACTTTGCAGTATCAGGTACTGCGCCAATGAATTCTAACCCAACTGGTCCAGCACTTACACTGTTTTGGAGAACAAATGTAAGCGAAGTTACATTATCCGCATCAGAGACAAGCCAAGGTATTAGTCATTATTTAGACTTTCAAGGAGAAATTACATTTAGTAGCGGTGGAACATTTCGCCCCAGATGGAGGTATAGTGTTGCTCCTGGAGGGGCGCCAACATTTTTTGGATGGATTTCTTTAGCACCAGTAACTCCTACTGGCTGGGCTTAACTCGTCCACTCGTCACTGCCCCCTAACCATATATCTCCACCTCCCCGACCTCCCAAGCGATCCAGTCGTACCCGACGCTCGCCGTCGGCTCCCTATACCCGATCACGTTCCCCGTCAGAATCGGCACGGTCTCGCCGACGACTTCCAGCCGCACGTTCGTGAGCCGCTCGGGCCCGCCGAGGTCCCAAACGCGCTGCAAAGCCTCAAAGCCGAAGCCGATCGTCCGGCCCTCGGTCGTCGCCGACCATAACGTCACGTCCACCGGCCCCGACGTCAGCGGCCCGACGACGCGCATGACAGTCGCGACGAGAGCAAACGTGATCGGCGTAGCGACCGCCGCGCTCCGCGGGACGCCGCGCTGGAACATCGCGATGTTCACGGCCCGCAGGTTAATGTACCGCACGAACAGGCCAAAACCGTCGTTCACGAAAGACCGCGGGATCATCTGCCAGAACCCGCCGAGCCGCACGATGCCCTGCTGAGTTACCGAAGGATGCCCGATGAACTCGGGCGTGACCGTGATCTGCGTCAGCGCGGCCATAGCACTCGCTCCAGCTCCTAGAGCTCTCTGATAGCTCTCAACAAAAATCAAAGCAAGTAGTAAACCACTTAGCACGCTCAGCAAATGACCGCCGGCCTCTTCACGTCCGACTACACGTTCCGCCTCGGCCAGCGCAGCTTCACGCTGACGCCGCCGGCGAAGGTCCTGTTCTTCTCGTACCTCGCCATGTTCGTCGCGTTCATCGCGACCGGCCTGCTCGGCGCTTGGAAGGCGCCGAGCGCCGCCGCCGCGATCTTCCCGCTCGTTTTCGGCGCGATCTTCTACCCGCTCATGATCGCCTACGCCGTCTACCTGAACAACTGCCTCATCGTCGGCGAGTGCAGCGTGCTCGCCTGGATCCTGGCGGGCTTCGGCGTAGCGACCGCTGTCGTTTACGTGTTCGCGATGGTCGCCGCGCGCGTCGTGCGCCCCGCGATGAAGCGCTAAGCGCGACCGCGGCCCGGCGCGCCCGCGGCGTGCGTGCCAATAACACTACGCGCGATCCCCTTATATCCCCCGCGGCGCCTCGCGCACCGCGCGGTCTCCTTTTTGTTCCGATCTACATAGTAAGTAACTCCCCGCATGGCCGCCGCAGGCACGCAGCTCCTCACGGCCGCCGCCGAGGCCGTTGGCGTCCAGCATGCCACCGTGCTGCTCACGACGAAGATCAGCCTTGTCGTCCAGATCTTAACGGGCCTCGTCGGCCTGCAGGGCCTCACGTACGCCCTGCCGCAACCGCACGCGGTCCTGACGCACCTTCTCGCCCTTGAGACCTTCGTCCAGTTCGTGGAGCTCACGTTCTACGCCTGGTTCGTTTACCGCTTCAACCTGTCCACGATGGCGCTCACGCGGTACGCCGACTGGTTCTTCACGACGCCGACGATGTTGCTGACGACGATCATGTACTTCCGGTACCAGAGCGTCGTCAACGGCGCCGCCGCGAAGTCCGCCGAGAAGTTCGCGACTGTGCTCGGGCCCGACGAGAAGCCCGCGCCCGCCGAGCCGCGCCCGTCGTTCTTTAAGACCATCGGAGACTTCGTCCGAGAGAACAAAAAGGAGGTCGCGACGATCCTCGGCGCCAACGCGCTCATGCTCGCCGCCGGCGCGCTCGGCGAGGTCGGCGCGATCTCGCGCGCCGCGTCGGTGATCCTCGGCTTCGGCGGACTCGCCGTGAGCTTCGCGACGATTTACCGGAAGTTCGCGAAGGACTCGCCCGTCGGTCGCGCGCTCTTCGCGATCCTGACGGCGCTCTGGGCCGCGTACGGCGTCGCCTTCCTGTTCCCGGCCGCGGCCAAGAACATCTCGTTCAACGTGCTGGACGTCTTCGCGAAGAACTTCTTCGGAGTGTACCTGTACTTCCAGGTGCGCCGCATCGCCGCAGCGGCCGCTGCGGCCGCGGCTTAAAGGCACGCCGCCCTTCGGGATCAACGACCGACGCGATGGAGCCGGCCAAGATTAACCTCTTCATCCCATGGATCGCCTACAACCACACGGTCAACATGCAGCACGCGCTCAGCATGATGCGCCTCGTGCTGTACTGCCAGGCCCACGGCATCCGCGCTTCGCTCTACCCGATCGGCTTTGAGTCTCTCGTGAGCCGCGCGCGCAACGCCGCGGCCGCCGCGTTCCTCAGCGACGCTTCGGCGACGCACCTGCTCTTCGTGGACGCCGACATTGAGTTCTCGCCCGAAGACGTGCTCGCGCTGATCCGCGCGGACCGCCCGATTGCGTGCGGCGCTTATGGTAAGAAGTATTTACATAGCGCCGCGCTCGCGCGCCACCCGGACCGCCTGGAGCTGTGCACGCAGCCGAGCATCCACTTCACGCCCGCCGCCGAGGCCGCGATCCTCGGCGCGCCGCGCGGCGCGGCGCCGCCGGAGCTCGCCGAGTGCACTTACGCGACCACCGGCTTTCTGCTCATCGCCCGCGAAGTGTTTACCGCGCTTGCCGAGCGCCACCCGGAGCGCCGCTACGTCAACGACATTGACGCGCACGCCGGGCTCAACGCGGACGCCTTTTACGATTTCTTCCCGGTAGCGATCCACCCAGAGACGCGCCGCTACGAGAGCGAGGACTACGGGTTCTCGCGGCTCGCGCGCGACGCCGGCTTCGGCATCGTGTGCGTGACCGATCTCACGCTCACGCACCACGGTCACATGGGCTTTCCTTGT
>Ga0208974_1000401_pt1 | contig 18368 bp, 17 predicted proteins | sample GreLakmeER15MSRF_FD_187699 | JGI IMG/M metagenome (GOLD analysis project Ga0208974, IMG submission 187699) | Freshwater lentic microbial communities from great Laurentian Lakes, MI, USA - Great Lakes metaG ER15MSRF (SPAdes) | ecosystem: Environmental > Aquatic > Freshwater > Lake | place: Great... | reverse complement strand
CAGCTAGGTTAGTCTTACCTTCTTTAAGCTCATTGAAGATAAGTCTGCGTAGTAGTGTGTCACTGATTGGCATATCTAGCTGCCTAGACATTGCTTGATCCCATGCTAGTTCTATCTTATCATACTTCAGATTGATAGCATTCTGAGCGTCTTCATCCTCTGTAGATTCCAAGTCGCTTTGACGTTTACTCTCAATTTCTTGTCTGATCTTCTCGTCAGCAGACTTTGTTTTATCTTGTGAAAGTGGTTTCTCTCCAAGGATACTAGCTACTTGTTCGTAGATAGACATCTTGGTATTAGGGGGAGTTCCTTTTAGGCCAAGGGAAATGAGTGCGTTTTTAACTATGCTACCAAGCTCTCTGTTCTGTGCATTATCAAGCTCTCCTAGTGGGCCGGGCTTATTCTCTTGATTAGATAGAGTCTTCCAGAATCCCGTCTCTAGTCCATTAGCTGCTCCTTCGATCAGTTTGCTTCTGTAGTTAGTAATCCCACCTTTAATAGTCTTCTCTACCGCAGCTTTGATTTTGTTCTTGGTCTTGGTATAAACAAACGTACCACCCATTCTCAGCATAGCTGTAATAGCTGCAACCAATGGGTCTTTGATCTCTGGCTTTGTTGCTTTATCAATTTGGGTATTGATATTCTCTACAAGTTCAGTTCCGATCTTCTCACCTACTTGAGTGAGTTCATCAAGAATTACTTCTTCCTCATTTACCTTTGTCTCATTTACAGCGGTAAGGATTCTTTTGATTTTGGCAATTTGATCTTCAGTTGGTGTCGTTGTATTGAAGAATCTCTGTGCTGCCAGTTGAATGAATCCTGCTTGCTCTGCTTCGTTGGCTTGGATGATATAGCTTTTTAATCCTTGTAGGGAACCTAAGAATCTTCCTAAATCACTAGCGGTTTTTACGCTTGTTCCAACTAGGTTAAGATCATTATTAAGCAGATAATTCAGCATCGAATTATCACCTTGCCCAGCTAACTTAATAGCATACTGGAACAACTCATTGCGAAGTTTAGCTGCGCCTACTGTTTGCTTGATAGATTCAAACGCTTGACGTTCTCCTTCAGTCGCATCTTCTGCCACATCTACTTCCTGCATGGTTTCGCGGGTGAGTTGGTTGATAGCTTCAGCATTCTCTGCTGAGTTCTCATTGGTTACTACCAACCGCTCAATCAATCCCCATGCTTTCTTAGTAGAAGACTCAGATGGAGTAGAGTCACCATCAAATACCCTTTGCTTAATGATCTTTATCGTTTCCGATAATATGCCTTTGGGAGTATCCTTCTCTTCTCTGATGGCTAGACCAACGATTGTTCCCTTGTCTATGTAGCGTTCTAGCTTCCCATTATCTCCAATAGTCAATGATCCAGCCTCACCTTTACCGGGCAAGTAACCCATCAGTTCATTTAGTTTTGCTGGCGCACCACTCACCGCTTGCCATACATCACCAAGGAACTCTCTGACCACATCACCAAATTGCTGGATCATCTGCTTGGCCCATGCGCCAAACTCCATTCCTTTTTCGTAGATGTTCTGCCCTGCTTGGATGAAGTCTTCTCTTGATGGAATTAGAACTCCACCTTTCTCACCAAGTTTTGGTTTGGCTATCGTTTCCGATACTGCGGGTTGGTAAACATACAAGTCACCTTGCTTGGTGTATCCTTCTGGGAGTTGTATGTTGTATAGTTCTACCGCTTTAGTTGATATTGGTTTATTCTGCTTTACTGCAACATCGTAAATAATCGCATCGCTTTTTTGTGGAGTTCCTTCAATAACATCAATTAGCGCATTTCCAGTCGCTCCTGCTCCTTGCCTTTTGTATGCTAAAAAAGCCTCACGCTTGGAGTTGAATGATTTTATCTTTGACTTCATTCCACTTCCAAGTCTCACTAAAAACTTTCCATCTTTTTCAGATGCCATCATTGGATGGGTTGTAAATGATCCTTTACTTGGAGTTGAAGTGGCTTTATTCCACCAGACATCTTCCGCTCCTTTGGATAGTGATGGGGCATTGCCTTCATATCGGCTTGACCACAACTCCTCTGGAGTCATCTGCTCTGGTTTATTCACATCACGCTGGATAGTCACAACCTCTGCGGCGGGTGCTTCTGTTATAGCAGGAGTCTCGGCTATGGGTGTTGGTGATGGTGAAAGTTTTAACTCAACAAGCGCATCTTGAATATCGTCTGGATGCGTGTTCGTTATTATTTTTTCTTGCAGTTTAACATCTGAAATACCTTGTCTTTTAACTCCAATTTTAGATGCAAGTAGGTCTAACGCTTCAGTTTCTTGTGCTTCAATGATTGGTTTTTGATAAGCTGATAAGTCATCCCACTTTTTAGATTCTTCTGGCGTTGGAATAGATGAAACATTTTCTACCTTTGGAGGAACTTGTTCAGCGGGTGTTGCAGCTTCTGCGACTGCTGCCTGAGTTGGGATAACTTCGGTAGGTGCTGGAGTAACTGGAGCGGCAACTTCTGTGACTGGTGCGGCAACTTCGGGAGCAGCAATCGCTTTTGCTAACTCAATCTGTTGCTTCTCTGCTTCAGTTATCGGTAACGATGCTGAAGCAGGAAGAGTCTCGTTGATCTTGGTAATCTCATCGGTATTATCAACAATAGTTTGCTGGGCAGCTTTCCCCTCTTCAGACTCAACGCCAAACTTGTTGATGATAGCTAGAGAATCCTTGTTCTCTTGCTCAAGGATATTTGCTTTATCCAAATTAGCTCGCACTTCTGGATCATCTACAGGGATGGAAAGATCACGGGATTCAAGATCGGCTTGTTTATCTATGTCCACTTGTTCTTTCTGAAGTGGACTCATCACAATAGTAGCCCCGCTTGCTGACACGCCACCGATCAATGCCTCACCTAGCGCGGCCTTTGGTTTAATCTCTAGCCCCTTCTCTGTGAAGATTGTTTCGCCTGTTTGCTGGGCTAGTGCCTGCGCTCCTTCAGTGGCTCCTTCACCAAGGAAGGATGCCGCAATCCTCTTGCTTAATGCTCCGGCTGCCTTCTCTCCACCGGGTAGATACTTTGCACCAATAGCATTCAGCGCACCTCCAGTCCCTGCTGTAGTCCAAGCATAGGCCAAGTCTTCGCTATTCGGGATTTCCCTGCCATTGTTCTTAGCTCGTTCTTGTGCGACTGGGCCAACGATCTGTGCAGCTTCAAACAATGCTGGGCCAGTAAACATACCAATGCCAGCACCAACTGCTGTTCCCGCGCCGGGAACTACTGATCCAGCAGCACCACCGATTACTGCCCCAGCAGCCCTAGATGCGACACTCCCCGCGAGTTGTCCGACCTGTTCAACGATAGCGCGAGGTAGATATTGTAATGCAAATCCTCCGAGTTGAGATTCGCCAGCTTGCGGCTCCATGAATCTCTGTGCTGCTGGGATATAGCCTTCTGGTTGTTCAACCGCACCCTTGAGTGCAGAACCAACCGCTGGCATACCGAGAGTCTCAGCAGTAACGCCCATCGCTTGCAATGGTTGAGCGATGCCAGATTTAAGTGCCGCTCCAAGCTGGGATACTTCTTGCTCTACCGAAGTTCCTACTGGCTGCTGAGTGGTGAAATGGGAAGCTATCTCATCAAGTGAATATCCTGCTGATTTAGCATCATTGAACCTTGAGTCTGATTGACCTGCGAAACTAAATATTTCATCATCAGAATATCCAGCATCCCTAGCTTCCTTTAGCTTGTCTGCTGTGAAGATCATTTGTTGTTTCCAAATATATCAGTGATGGGTGGGCGTTGTCCAGTTCTTATTGCTGGTAATCCTTTGGCTTCTGATTTAGTTGGCATAGCAGCAGCAATTCTTACAAATGAAGACTCACTACTGCGTGATCTTAATCTTTGCATTTCTGCTGGTGAATCTTTAATAATTTGATATGCTACTAATTGTGGTTTTGTGAGTTCTATTTTTTCTGTTCTTGGATCATTGAAGTCACTATTTTTATTATACAAAACAACCCTTTCTGGCATATCATCTTTTGTATATGGGTTTTTATCTGTATCTTGCGTTTTTGGAACTGCGTTTTTAGTTACATTGAATACACCACCGTTCTTTTTCAAAAACTTACCAATCTCACCTTCACTTAATTCAGATGCAGCACCAGTAAAGCTCCTATTGAACTCCTCAAGTGCTTTTATATTTGTGCCAAATGTTGTTGATTGCCCCTGCCTTTGTCCGCTTTTGCTTTCACCACTTGATACAGTTGTGCTTGTTGCTTCTTCAACTGGAGTAAGTATCAATCCAGTTATATTGTCACCAACTACATCTGTTTGAGGTTTAGTGAGAGGAACAAAGTTTTGTATGTTTGCTTTTTTGTTCTCAAAGTCTTTATAAGATGGGAATACCAAGGACATTTCTTGCATTACTGCTTGCTTTTGTTCTTCTGGCTGCTTGTTGTATTGTTCAACAAATTTTTGGTATTCAGATTTCCTCTCTTCTGACGGAGGATTTTTACTAGCAGATTTAAGTGCTTCTTGGAAAGCTGGACTTTTAGCTGTTTTGATGATTGGAGATAGGTCTATTGCGGCTGGTGCGACTGGTGCTTTTTCAACAGGAATAAAATCTGGGGCTTGAGTTAAATCAGGTTGATCTCTTAGAACATCACCATCAGCGATACCACCATTTTGTGGCAATTCTGGTTCTCTATATTGTTCGCTTCCAATAGGTCTTTGGACATTTACAGCAGGAATGCCTTGTACTGATTGTGCGCTTGTAGCCTGACTTACTTGCGTTTGGGGTGCAGCATATGTATCTGGTGGTGCTGCTTTATCACCTAATAGTGTACGTCTAGCTAACTCTCTAGGATCAACCTCTGTCATCCCCGGAGCTTCACCACCATACCTTTGATTATAGTATCCCTGCATCATAGTAATCTGCTTGTTGCGTAGAAAATCATCAGTAGCAACCTCTATTCCCTTTTGTAATGCTGGTATAACTCGCATGATATATGGATTATTTGCTGTTGATGGATCAGTCAGAAGTGGAATCATTTTTGCATACGCATCACCAGACTGTCCTTTTCCAGCAAGTTCCATCGACTCCTGTATGCTTTGTTGCAAGAATGGCATCATTGCTTGAGCTTGTTTCTGTTGCTCTCTTTCTTTTAAAACCGCCGATACATTCTGACCTATTTTTTGCAACGAGTCACTAACCCAAGCTGTTGACTTGGAGTTCTGCTCTGTTCCCTTCATTATGAGTTCTGCTATAGACATAATATTTTAATAAATTTGCGATGCCGGGTTGTAGGTTTGCGATGCTGGGTTGTAGGTTCTTCCTGTTGCTTGCGCTCTTGGGACATATCCCGATCCACTTACTTGACTTATACTCCCAGCGTATGGAGCGGCTTGTTGTGCTTGCCCCATTGAAGCAAATCCACCAAATCCACCATACCCTTGTTGCGTTGCTCCACCACCACCGCCATAAGGATTGCTTCCTACGTTTAACCCTTGTTGCGCTCCGCTAATCTGCGCTCCAGTGAACAATGCAGTCGATGTTGCTTTTCCAATATCAGATACACCTGTTGCTACGGCTTGTTGAGCAGCGTAACTTGCTGCGATATTTTCTTTGTTGGCAGCATAGATGTTACTAGCCAAACCAGATTTAGCATTAAACATATTGCCATACATATCAGAGGTCATCTTTGCTTTCTGTAGTCCTACTTCTGCTTGTGCTGCTTGATAACCAAGTTGTAGTCTGCCTACATCCAATGGGTCTGCTGTAAATGCTCTTGCTAGTTGCTGCCAGTTTTGTGCTGTACCTTGCACACTTGGCATGGCGGCGAGTCCTCGGCCTTGAATATCTAATGATGTTAGACCAAGGTTTCTTGCCATCTGCCCCTGTGCTGCTTGGAATCCACCAGCTTGTCCTGCTGTTGCTGGATTGAATCCTGCTCCTGCGCTCTCAGCAACATTGCGCATGATCTGGTCTTTAACATCTTGTGGTACTTCACCTCTAAGATAGGAGCTAACAACATCCATTGCTTGACCAATTTGGCTTTGCGCTTGTTGACGTTGTTGTGCTGCTCCGGGTTGAAATTGTTCTAGCTGTTGGCGATAGTAGTTTGAGACTTGCCCAGCATCACCGATCATGGCTCCAAGATTGTACTCTGGAGCTTTGACTTCATTGATCATCCCCTGTACTTGCTGCTGACCTTTTTCGTATCCTTTAACAGCTTTGCGTTGTTGCTTTTTGTATTGTCCTGCTGCTGCGCCTTGAGCTTTAGATGCCCTAGCGGCTGCTGACATAGAAACACCCGCTGATGCTGCCGCTGCACCTACAGCAACTACACCAGCACCAATAGCAAATGCACTGGTAAAAAACATCATCTGATGTTTATTGCGAATCAAGTCTTCTGGATGATGAAGGAACCTCATTTGATTAAATCTGTTCTATTGTGCCGCCACTTCTGTACCCGTGAATCATCTTTAGCGATGTGTGGGTTAAAGTCTCTTGAAGTGATTGAGTCAATGATTTCATCTGGATCAGTTAAGTTGGTTACATGGCAAGTTGTCCAGACTGTATCTTTGTGAGTGTAAAGCATTCGGCGTGTTCCTGCTTCTGTGATGCCCGTGTAGCCTGTTTTATATCGGTGAGAAGGGATTCCATGATACCATACCGTTACATCCCCTTTAAGGACAAAGAAGGGATGGGTCGTAAGATGGAGAAGGGTTGTTAGAATTGTACCCTTCGGCATATAGATTTCCCGAATGTACATCCCCGGCGTGAACCTATGAATTAACGGACATTCCCGTGGAGGTAGATTTAGAATCTCTACGTCCATTAGGTTTAAGTCGTAGTTAGGATCACCATATCCCTCAACTGTCCTAGCGTCTAACTTCTCTGTGATCTCTAATGTCATCGATATAAGAAGTAATCGTTTGGTGATGGAGATAGTAGATCAGAACCAATTAGATTCTCTGCCCTACTGAAGTTAGAAATACGAAGTGTTCCACAAGTAGGAATCTCTACGTTCTCCATTTCCTTTTCCTGTTCTTTAACGGCTAGGTCTAGGTTTATCAAGAACTCTTGAGCCTTCCTGTTCTCACGCGAGTTCAATGCTAATACAGCATAGATCATCGCATCTGGAATGAACTCACATAGTTCTTTCGGATCGGTTAGATCATGGTACTTCCTCGATGCGTAAAGTGTGATACACTCGCACGTTTTTGGTGCTGTGAACCTACGGAATGTGGGATGAGCATCGTTAGGCTGGTAGATTGCTATCAGCGTCTTTGCTTCCAGTGCCGTATCATAAGCATACACACGAATCCTACCTTTAGTTACTGGCTTAGTTACTGCCCGAATCCCTTTAACGAGAAGGTCAGACTTAGCCAGCGTTGGTGGGTTCGCCGTTGTTACCTTAACTTTATGATAGGTATCATACTGGTCTTGCGCTTCAAACATTAACTCTACTCCAATATCTTCTGCCTCTTCAGCCATTACGCCGATTTGGTAGGGATGTGTAGTATAGTCTCTGAATAAAACGTGAAGCCCACCGACCTCGGTAATACCTCTATGGCAGGATTGATCTGGACGTAGCGCAAGTGCGTTGGTTTGGTTGAACCATTCATCAGCCAGTGATGCGGCTTCATCTCCTACCCATGCTAGTTTGATTTGCTCATACCTAGCTGGTAGCGTGAAACAACTGTTTACGCAACAAATCTGGACGTACTCTTCTTGCGAAGTCCACGCTTTCTTATTCCACAACAATCGTCTCGCTTGGTTTACGGCTTTAACGGCTCGTTCATAAGAACATACGCCACTGTCACCAACAAACCCCTTGACGACTTCAACCATCTCTTCGAGGGTATCAGCCATAGGTTATCGTTAACGATAATTACTTCTGGTAGCCTTGACGTGGAGTGCCAGCAGTCGTGTAGACGCTAGGCTTTTTGGCTCCAAGATTAGGCATATTGCCCATGCCTTCGCCGATCTTACCGCGAGTTGGTGAGCCGCCGGAGACGAGCTTTGGGTCTGTTCCTTTTAGTGGTGTCATATGTTTTGTTTTTCTTTGTGATGACTTATGGTTGTGAGGAATGAACCGCCATCCAGTTCAAGCTCGTAATTTCTGCAATGTTATTATCAACCCGAAATGTAAATCCTGATGCGTTTTGGGAGATAATCGTGTAAAGTGGAGTTGTTAAAGGTGTTCCAGAACCATAGATAGGTGTCAACGAGATTCCATAAACAGCAGTTGGAAGCGGAGAACTAAAGGTAACTCCGATAGATGTTGTGTCTCCAGCCGCAATTCCTGTTTGCGTTCCGTAACGAACTTTGACAGTAGGAATTGTAGCGACAGTTACTTCTAAAACATCTACTCGCGTATCAAGTGCAGTTATCTGCGTTTGTTGGTCAGCAAGGTCTTCGTTGATTTGAGCAATCTGCGATGGAGTTACATCGCCAAGGCCGGGAACATTGATAGTTCCATTAGATAGAACTTCATCAATGAATGTCTGAAATACATTCTGCCAATTTCCAGCAGGACAGAAGTCATCTGGAACATTTGGGAATGTAAGTGCAGGAGATGAATCTTGATTGTCCATAGCGTTTAATTGACGATATTGTAGCCCCAATATTTCTCTTGGCAACACAAAAATGGTTCGCATTCCTCATTTTCTTCTGGGCAGTCACCAACTGGGGAATCATCGTTGTTCTTAATGTTTGCCATCAGCCTAACTCGATCAACAGTAGCTGCACCAGTAAGGTTAACTTTGATCTGAAACTCGCTTCCTTCTACCGATGGAATGCCAGCGAGATCATTGCATTCACTTGGATCAGGAGTGTTAAACTTGTAGCGTTTATAGCGATTACCATTCTTCTGTGGTACACACTCAGTTACTTTAGGTGAGCATGGGTCACAACCAAACGTTGTAGGAACTTTAAGCTCTGACCAGCATGGATTGGAATCTGCTCTGTAATCAACATCGCTATCTACTATACCTTTAATCTCACTTAACCACATTTCTCCACCAGTGATCTTTTTGCGAAGGAACTTGTTTGTTGCACCGCTTCGGTTGAAATCATACCTACCCGTAGTAAAGAAGGAAACAATCTGCCTTGTTCCATTTGGGCCGTAATCGTCACCTTGTGCAGTAGTGAACTCGTAAAGTCGGTTCTTGTTGTCTTTATCAAACGAGAATCCAAACCCACGCTTCTCACCTTGAATTAGTGCTGTGAGTAACTGAGTTGGTCTAAAGCCCGTCCAGATGCCATTCCAGCGAAAAGAAAGCTGCGCGTCAGGTGCAGGAGAAGAGGATTGGTCAAGGTCAAGAACAACCATTCCCCTATGGTAACGATTCAATCCTTCTACCCCTGCTGCGCGATAGGTCTGTGGAGCTACCGTGCTAATGATGTAGTTGTCGAAAAACATTGTAGAAGCGAATTGCTTCAACCACGGCGTATCGTTCTGCACCCATTTGTTTACTTCCCTTGAAAGTTTACGAAGTGAGAAGTATCGCGCAAATTCAGATTGGCTATTGGAATAGAATGCCCAACCATCGTGCGATCTAAACCAAAGTTCAGAGTTAGCCAATCCTAAGTATGGAGAGGTACACCCACGTCCCAATAGCGAGATGCGTTGGATGTTTGATGTATTCCATTGCGCTCTTGGGATAGAGACATCCATTGAGAATGCTCCATTACCAGTTAGGATCACAAGCTCACCCTGCCCACGAAGGTTAGTTCCAATCTGTGGCATTACTTTCATGCCAGTGATATTCCCCATCATCGCTGGAGTAGAGAACGCACCACCTTCTGCCCAGTATCCAATCTCTGTGAAGTTCTCAGTATTCTTGGTATCAGTAAATCCACCGCCATAGATAATATCTGAAGCGTAGATTTGATTGAACCTATCAGATACAAAGACTCTTCCGAAAGCGTATTCCATTACAGTCCCAATCGGCATCTTAGCGAGGTATGGATTCAAACGATAAGCAGGAAGTTTTACTGTTCCAGTTCCAACTCCAGCACCAGTTGCTGTGAACTTTACTCCGACTGTATTTGACGCTGCGCCGATTAAGGTAAAGTTAGTAGTGCCAACCGAAACGATTTCGCAGTAATCTTGGTTTTGTATTTCAGAAGCAGTCAGCGTTCCTAATACTCCGTCCCATGCAATCGCATTCTGGTATCCGTTTTGGATATACGCCCGATCTTCAGCTTGCACGAACCATGTGTGCATCATGCCCGGATCGTTACCTTCGATAATCTTGTATGCGAACGCTTGGTTGTTTACGATCTTTAGGAAGTAGATAACCCCTGATACTGATAACAGAAGTCCATCGCTTGCTCTGTAGTTAGTAGCTCGATATGGATATGAACCTTGGAAGCTGCCACCAAGAATATCGTTAACGATAATCTCGTCTTGTCCTGCTCCAGCAAGAATCGGGATATTCCGAATGCTTGGTCTAGTTCGGTTAATTCCTCCTCGGAATGTCCTATTAACCGACTCTGCTACTACAGACTCTGGCAAATACGATGGGTGAGTATCTGCGTCCTGCGCGATGATACTTGTGAACCCATCAAAGACTGATCCTTCTGCTGGCATTATGCGTTGACACTCTTGATTACGATAAAGCGCAATGTCAATGCTTCTGACAAACTTCCTGTTGTGATATTGCGGATTACGATATTGGCATTGCCTGCCGCTGGAGCCACCGCGAAGTTGTATGAACCAAGCGTTCCTCCAGATATGTGACTGACAACTACAATGTCCGTAGCTTCGATAACCGAATTGCTCAAGTTGAAGGTAACGGCAGTATCACCCGCGAGGGCCGCGTTATCGGTAACGATAACTCCAGTAGGACGATTGAGAGTAACAGAGTTCGTCTTTGCGCCTGCACCTTGGGTAATCGTTCCACCTGCACCAGTATTGTATCCAATCTTGGATGAGTTGCCATTAGCAAGAATTGTGCTGTTTGATGCAATTGTGCTATTCACAATCAGCGCACCAGTCATTGTGTCTCCAGTTTTTGCTACTTTTAAATCAGCGTATTGCTTTGTAGCTGCTCCAAGAGCAATAGTTGGGTCAGCGGCAAGAGTTACGCTTGCTGCGGTAACTACACCAGAAACAGTCAGCGACGATGCCGTAATAGCAAGCGTTGGAGAAAGTGAACCTACAGTCAATGCTCCAGTAGTAGTCAATGGTTGGCTACCAAGATCAACTGGGCCAGTTTGAAGAACGCTATTGAGTGTAGCAAATTCAACAAGTCCAGTAGAATCTTTTCTAAGAATTGTGCTGTTTGCTCCGTTTGTCCAAGTCAGATTACCAGCACCATCAGTCTTCAAGACTTGTTGGGTAGCTGGACTCTGAATCGTCTTCTGACAAGCAGCAGAGTCTTCTACTACCAATCGTTTTCCATTGGCAGTTGTTTCAAGTGGTTCACACAACAATGGAAAGTTCGTGTCGCATGGTGGGCATGGTGTGCAGTAGCTCATTTTATAGTAAGAATAATTACTTTTTCATTAACATTTTCGTTGTTATATGAATTTTCAAATTCTGATAAATTAAAATCATTTCCAGATTCTTCTTTATATTCACTCATAAAAGAATCATTAACATTTTCTTTTTTTAAGAAAATATACTGCGCTTCATCTTTATTGTTTTTTACAATTTCATTTATATCAAATTGATTTTTTGAAATTGCAAATTCAATTTTTCCTTCACCAAGTTGTTTTATTTTGTAATTCATATAATTATTTCCTTATCAATAAAAATTCACACGCGCAATTCGGTGTAACTGTAGCAAATGAAATTGTAAAACCTGTAGTTGTTTGTGCTGATATTGTATATTGTGGCATTATATTTGCATATACACTTGAAAGAAAAATTGCGTAGCTTGCATTTGGTTCAGTTCCGTTTGGTAGTCCAGCAACAAGTGATGTTACTCCAGCAGGGATTGAAATTGTTCCACAAAAATTAACACCAAAACTTCTACCAATAGATGCTCCAGAAGACATTTTATATGTTCCACGATCTGTAACGCAAGTTAATGGGCCTCCATTTGTTATCGGTAATGGTTGACCATTATCTAATTGATAACCAAAAATTTGATTTCCATAATCAAATATTCCAGTTCCGGGTTGATACCACCCACGCACACTTGCTTGCAAGGCATAAAATGTATTATTTACAGGAAATCCAGCTTGTTCTGTTGTATCACAATAAACTCCATATCCGGTAACTCCTGTATTGTTACACCAGATATATGAAGAATAAAAATTATTGTTATCACAACCTCCAAGTATAATTCCATGTTGCGCTCCACCAAAATTTATTTGAGTATTTGTAAATGTGTTATGACAAGCATTTCCTTGACCCGCATAACCTTGCAACCAAAGCGCACCTTTTCCTCCAGATAAAGACTCCAGACGCAAATTTGTAAATGTATTCCAAGAACAAGTATGCGTTGTTCCAACTAATGTTAAACAAACATTTTGAGGATTTCTAATTGAAACATTTTCAAAAAGACCTCCATTAAGTCCATCCAAAACAACTCCAACATTTGCTTTCCCATTGCAATCAATATAAATATCTTTGATTCCACAACTTCCACCACCAATATTTAGAAATTTGAATACATATGGGTCTGGAGCTGTTGGCCCATCATATTTAATTGTTGTTCCAGTTGTAGCTGTAACTCCACCCCAAGTATACCAACCATTGCCATCACCAACAAAAGTAACTGGCGTTGTGATTAAAAATCCAGATGTAACAAGGAATGTCCCGTGAGGGAAATATACTGTCCCTGATCCAATAGAAGCTATTCTATTGATAGCAGCTTGAATCGCAGCCGTATCATTAGCTACTCCATCACCAACTGCACCGAAATCCCTCACATTGACCACATCAGCAAACCGATTTGCCAATGTCCTTGCTACTGCTGCCGATCCATTACCAGAACTTGCCCCAGTAGTAGCTGCTGTGAACAAAGACCCAACTACATAGGTTTGTCCCGTGGTTCCAGCAATTGTATTCCATTGCGCTTGTGTTGTTGTTCCAAGAGAAGTGATCTTGTATTGCTGTCCAACAACGAATGATCCAGCGGATACTCCAGTTGATCCAGTAGAAACGATTCCTTCTACTACATTTTGAGTTGCTTTAGTTAGTGGCATATTATTTTATAATGTTGATATTGATATAATTGTTATTTCTGATCCCGCTGGAACTGGAGATGACATAGTTAGTTCTCTTGGAGTTATTGCATTGATTGTGTAGTTTGTTGATTTTTGATACACTCCATCAATATGCACTAAATATCCGAGTGATATTGTGCTTAATCCTCCGGTAATTGCAAATACTGTTTGCGTTCCATCTCCAATATATGACCATGCGTTTCCAAAATTAGATGGTGGTATAACTCCTGTAGCTCCCGTTGCCCCTCCACCACTTGGCCCTGCTGGCCCTGTAGCTCCAGTTATACCTTTAATTGATACAATGACAATTTCTGAACCAGCGGGAACTGGAACTGACATGGTAAGAGTGTAAGGGTTCGATGGATGGGTTTGCTGAACTGTATAGTTATCTGGGTCTTGAAGAACTCCATCAATACCCACAATATAGGATGCAGAGATTGTTGTTCCTGCGCCCGGAATATCAAAAATAGTTTGAATTCCATCTCCAATATAAGCCCAACGCCGATTGCCATCTTCTTGTAATTGAAAGCAAGCAGAGTTTGCCGCTTCAACTGCGATACGAGCATAGTAAGCTGCGCGATCAGCAATAGCATTTACTGCGGACTCACTTGGGCCGCATGGATTGCATTTAGAACTTCTGGAATTTCCGCAACTCATAATATATTTATCGTTAACGATAGTTTAGGTTTAGTCAAGTGTTATTATCCTAATGCACTTGTAATCTGTTGACCAGTTACAGCTACAGTCGATGCGTTAGCAAGTCGTTCACCAATTGAACCAGATGTTGTCATCGTGCTTGTGAGCGTATTGAAGATAGCAGCGGAGGTTAGAATTGCCGTTCCAGTGGTTGCGTCCACGGGTACGCCGAATGCCACCGATCCCGCTGATGGAATATATGCCGATCCCGTCAATGCTCCGCTTGCGTAGCTTGTGCCAAATCGCACGTCTGTTATTGCTGGCATTCCTGCTGATGCCGTTGCATCAATCAAAGTTTTAGTCCCTGTTCCTCCGGGATATTGTGTGAAAATTGCTACGTTGGTGGAGAGTGGCGTTATGTAACACGGCCCAGATACTGGAGACATACCCAATGCACCAAATTCCAACTCCTCGATTTTTGTAATTGACGATTGAACTGATGCAATTCCAACGCCTGCGGCAGTAGCCACAGAGCCGATCCCAAATCCGTTTCCTTTTGCGCGTGTTGACGTTATTGTTCCGCCAGCGGCATTGTTTGCCCCAGCCGCTCCTGCCGCACCTCCAGTGCAAATTCCAACGATGGCAACGATTCCAGTTGAGGTATTATTTAATCCGTGGCTGGTGGCAACCACTGTTCCGCCCGTCACGTTTCCAGTCACGTTCACAGTTCCGACACCAGCATTGTTTAAGCCATAGATATTCGCTGCGGTTCCGCCTGTGACGTTGCCCGTGATATTGACGGTTCCACCGACTGAATTTGCAACAGCGGTGGCGACCGTGCCAGAAATTGTCGTGCTGGTTATTGTGACAACGCCAGTCGAGGCATTTATTATTCCGTTAGCCGTCGAAATCGTGCCGCCAGTCACGTTGCCAGTAATTGTATAAGTCCCCGCAGCGGCATTGATTGCGCCGTTTGTATTTGCCCCGCTTCCTCCGGCGACATTTCCGCTAATGGAAATCGCCCCCGTCGATGTATTATAAATGCCGTAGCAGGTGTTTCCCGTCCCGCCCGTCACATTGCCTGTGACGGAAATCGCGCCAGTTGAGGCATTAAATGCGCCGATGCAAATAACATTAGTTCCGCCAACAACATTGCCCTGCACAATCAATGTGCCTGTCGAGGAGTTAAGTATCGCCCCAGTTCCCGCAGTTGGCGACCCATTGGATGCAGCCCCGCCGGTTACGTTCCCGACAATCGTTGCCGTTGCAGGCGAGACTGCTGAAAAGGACAGGCAGTTCACGTTAGCGGTCGTTGTTTTGTTGGTCACGTTTGCGGTCAAAGTGACACCCGAATTTAAAACAAATGTTCCCGAACCCGCATTTGAAATTTCGGTGCAAGTCGCATTCGCCGTGATGGTGATTGTGTGACCCGTCGAGGCGCGGCCCTCATCGCCAACCGTAGGCACAATGCCCCCGACCCAAGTTGCGCCAGCGTTGAAATTTCCAGTAGCCGCCGAAAGAATAAGTGCCATCGCTTAAAGCCCCTTCGCGTAAATAAACTCTTGAATACTTGCAGAAATTTGAGCAACGGCGGTTGCTGTCGGAGCGTCCACTCCATCGACGCTACCGAGTGCCATCGAACGAGCGTAGTCGTTGGCGAGAATGACTTCCCCATTCGCGATTCGCGTAGGCACAAGGCGCATAGCTACGTTCGCATCCTCGCTTGCGTCTGGATTTACGATGCTAGTGATCGCAAGGTTGATCGTATAGATGTCGTAGGTTTCGCCGTTGATGACGATTGGGTTAGTCGGCTTCATATTATGTGTAAATGAGTGAATATCTATTAGTCCAAGCTCCAGTTGCTGTCAATGTATTTAATATTAATCCAGCATTATCTGTTTCGCTTCGTTCAATTGTCCATGACGCTGTTGATTCTGGAGTTCCAGTTGGCGCACGCCCAATATAAATATATGGAGTTGGACTTGTAACATAATCGCTTCTTGTTGTAAATGTTGGGCCAGTTGCGCCAGTTGCTCCGTCAACTCCCAAAATACCAGTAGCACCCGTAGCCCCAAATCCACCAGTTAAACCAGTAGCTCCGCGCGGGCCTACGCTTCCAGTTGCTCCATTTGGGCCAATCAGCCCTTGTTGACCAGTAGCTCCAGTTAGTCCTGTAGCACCAACCCCAGTAGAACCCTGTAATCCCGTAGAACCTTGCGATCCTGTAAGACCTGTTGCTCCAGTCGATCCGCGTAGGCCCGTGGCTCCTGTGGTTCCGTTGATACCAGCTAATCCCGTAGCACCAGTGGCTCCCTCGCCAGTAGCTCCTGTGGCCCCAGTTGGGCCTCCAGATGGCCCAGTAGACCCTGTAAGGCCAGTAGCACCCGTGGCCCCTATACCCGTAGCACCAGTTGCTCCGCTTGCACCAATAGCTTGTTGAGCGAGACACGCTGAATACGCCGCACTTATTGCGGATTCTTTAGCTGACCTCGCATAAGAGGCAACTATAATAGTCTCATTGCAATCGCTCATAATTTTATCGTTAACGATATTTTAGCTTCAGTCAAGTCGTTTCCACTAATAGATAGGGAATTGTCTTTTGGTTGTATCTACTCATCTCTGAATAGACTAAATTGATGAACCCGTCCCATTGTGGAGGATAGATCGTTTGGCATCCCAGCGAGCTAGTTGTATTGTATCCACCCTTATGAATGTTGATTGCTATCCCCATAGAATCACCTTCACCATCTCTTGTAACAGGCACTTCCTCTTTTGGGTTAGCAGGTCGCAACGCAGGGTAGCCGCCTCCGGGTTTAGAGATACCATGATTCCCCTTACGATAGCGATGAATGCCCGTTTTGAGTACCGCGATACCTTTTTTAAATACCGTTGGATCAGTGTTTGCATTAAACGTAGCATGGACGCTTGGTGATAAAAGTATGATCGCATCATCGTAGATACCCCTTTGGTTGCCTGACGGCTGAAAAGTTTCAGAGTAATACCCCCTAATGCCTACTAACGCAACGCGATCAACGATTCCTGATTTTATTACCATCATCAGGGTCTTTTCTTTCGCTTGTTGCGGTCTGGAGTTTGGAACCATTAACCTTTACGAACCACGTTGATTAATCCAACAAGCCCTAGTCCTGCGACGAGGATTGCTTCTTGGAGTTCTGGTTCAATCTTAACTCCAACTGCCGTAGCAATCAGAATGAGTCCGCGCCATGTCGAGTTCTCGCTGAATTTTGCGAGTAGTGTGTTTATGATTTTCATTTCTGTAATCCTTTGATTTCTGGAAGCTCATAACAGAACTTTCCGTATTGTGTTTCTACACAAATGTTTGGTTGTCCAAGTGCTGAACAACCCGTTAAGAATGCCATTCCCAAAAAGATAAATGATATAACTATCATTACTATTACTATTTTTTTTGCGTTCATTTTTTGATTATTTGTTTGGTCATGTAGATGCACGTTAGGACACCAGCAATAATACTGATGATTCCGCCCCCGATTCTAATTGACGCTTCTATTTCTGGTAACATTGAAATTATAAATCCCGTGGTCGAGATGACAGTACCCATTAATCCGTGGCTGGTGGCGTTGTCGTTCATACTGTTGGTCGTGTTGTTTTATAAGGATGACCTGCTGGAAGTAAGGAAACTAAATTCCACTTCCACGCGATATACCCTTCCATTTTTTGTCTGTCAGTCAATGTTAAAGTTGAGCCATAAGAAATAATTTCACATACAACTCCATCCCACGGGCTAATGTTTTGTCGCAGAGTTCCGATTCCGTATCCTGCAACAGTAACTGCTGACGCTGAGTTGGCTGATATGAATCCCATTGAGGTATTTAGTTGTGGCAATACAACCCGATTCGTTCCGTCTGCGGATATTTGGGTTGCATTTAGAAAGAAAGGCCCACCTAAAAATGTGTTGTTTGCAAACGATTGTGTTAAGCTATTTCCAAAGAAACAGTTTCCGTTTGCGCTTCCCCCATCAATCGCTCCACCAAACAACGGCATGAATGAATATGCTCCATTGTAAAATACTGTTCCACCCTCGTATTGGGCAACAATGAATACGTTTCTGTAATCTCTCGTTGTTACTTGGTTCGTTGAGAATAGACGTTTAAGCCCAGTAAAACGAATTGCATTCATTCCATTTACTGTTGCAAGAACAGGCTCCTCACCAGAGTTAGGAATAGCATGGTTTGCTATGCTCGATTTATCTCTCCATTCAGTTACTAGCGGCCCATTTAAAGTGAGCGTATTGTTGTCCGCTCCATCCAACCACAAGTTGATCGTTGCACTTGCGTTTGTTGGACTCCAATAGTTGTTAGGAGCCGCAACAGCATTTCCTAGTGAGGATGGGATAAATGCAGCTTGTTTAGAGCAAACAACAATCGTGTTAGTATAGGTGATTTGCGCGTAAGCAAACACATATCCATTGATGTTAAAACATGGCGTTTCTGCACTCCAAGTTCCATCACCATTGTTTGTTGTTGTTGCAGTTAGCCATGTTCTATTCTGCCAATCAGCAGTTTCAAGAGCATAGTAGATTTGAATCGCTGAAATGTTA
>Ga0208974_1000398_pt1 | contig 18512 bp, 11 predicted proteins | sample GreLakmeER15MSRF_FD_187699 | JGI IMG/M metagenome (GOLD analysis project Ga0208974, IMG submission 187699) | Freshwater lentic microbial communities from great Laurentian Lakes, MI, USA - Great Lakes metaG ER15MSRF (SPAdes) | ecosystem: Environmental > Aquatic > Freshwater > Lake | place: Great... | reverse complement strand
TTGTAGATGTAGTTGAACATCTTGTACTCGGGAGGATAAGGGAAGTACGAGAACTTCCAGCGCCGGCGGTTCGCCGCGGCGTAGACGTCGGCGAGCGGGATCATCAGGCTGTAGTCAATGATGCGCGCGACCTCGCCGATGTTGTGGTCGGCCGCGATCTTCTCGTACGCCGAGCCCTTGCGCGCCGCAGCGACGAGGATGTTGCTCGTCTTGATGTCCTGGTGGCACCGGCGGTTGGTCGCGAGCGCCGAGATGCCCTCCAAGACCGGCATCATGACGGCGAGCAGCTGCTTCGGCGTCAGCGCGGAACTCTTGCCTGCGGCGTCTCCTGCGGCCGCGTCGGCGATGTAATGGTCCAGGCGCACGCCGCCGTGCGGCATGATGAACTGGTGCAGCGTTTCCGTGAGCGACACGTCCGGGTACTCCGAGTGCTTTTCGCAGAGGTACCCGGCCGGGTGCTTCAGGACGGCCTCGCGCGTCGTGTCGCAGCGCGACCTCGGGATCAGCATGAGATCGCCGGTCGGATCTATCTTGGCCACCTCGCGAGAAGTGCGCAGCTCGTTGGCGTAGTCGCTCTTGTCAAAGAACACTTTGCTGACGAGGCCGGCGGCCGCGGCGGCGCCCTTCACTGCGGCCGCCGGCGACTCTTCCGGAGCGCCGTTGCGCAGCCCTTTCGCCGGGCCGGTGCACTTGATCGGCGGCGCGAACACGCAGCCGAACGAGCCTTCGCCGACGAGCCCGAGCGCTTCCTTGTCCATGCTGTTGACCCGAAGATTCTTCGGGATATCGCGCGGCCCGCTCGCCGGCCGCTTCGCGCGGCCGCCCTTCCTCTTGCGCTCGCGCTCTTCCATCACGGGAGTCCTGACGCCGCTTTCCCGAGTCCCGGCCATGTATCTAAGCGAAGCGAGACGCGCGCGCGCTGCGTTGCGCGTTCCTTGAAATTACTGCATGTTTTTGTTCGTCAAAGCGGCCCCGAGGACTTTGTAGGCACTCAATAGGTACTTGCGCAGCTCAGCCGAATGCCCTTCTGGGGTCTCGTCGCGACGAGCGCGGGGTTTTTCATACCGTGCGTCCAGGCGATTCGCCGCCGCGCCGCGCGCTACCACGCGGCGCTGAGCGGAGCGCTCGCGGTCACGAGCCTGTTCTACCACGGCACGCTGCACCCGATCGCGCACCGCGTGGACGCGATCTACGCTCACGGCCTCGGCGCCTTCCACTGCGCCTCGGTGCTCGCGCGCCCTTGCGCGCAGCGCGCGGCGAGCCTGGCAGTGCCCGTGTACATCTACTTCGCCAAAAGCCTGAGGACGACCGGCGTCGTGAGCAGCATGTGGCACATGGCCTTTCACGTGACCTCTATCTTCAGCTGGACCGCAGAGATCTACCGGAGCACCCAGGCGCAAAGCTGCGACTCTGAGCCGGAGCCGGAGCCGGAGCCGAATACAATCCCAGAGAATAGCAGAGGCGCTTACGGAGCCGACGACGATGTCGGAGAAGACAAAGATCGCGAGGATCCTCTCGGAGCTGCGCGCTCCTGCGGCGGCGCGCTTTTACCCTCCGGGATTCACTGAATACCTGAACAGCTGCGATACTCTCATAGAGTACGCTACTTCGGGAATAGCGCTGCGCGTCGTCCTTCCCGCTTCCGAGGCGACGCCGGTGTTCCGGCAGCGGTGCGCGCGCGTGTTCCGTCGCGCGCTAGCGCTCGCGCGCGACCCGTTCTTCGCCGTGCGCGCCGCGATCGTCGTGAACATCGTGCCGTCGCCGGCGAAGCGCAGCTTCCCGCCTCCGGGCGCGCCGATCGGCCCGGAGCACATCAACGGCGGCTTCACGTATGTCAGCGCAGCGCCCGCCGAGATTTACGTGCTGCGCCGCGAGGAATTCCCGAAGGTCGTGCTGCACGAGATCCTGCACCACTCGCGCGTGCACTCCGACGACGCCGCGTGGGCGCCGCACCGGCACGCTCTTTACGCCCACTTCAACGTCTCCGAGCGCGGCTGCTCCGCTGCGGCCGGCGCGCCGGCCGCTTGCGATACCGACATCCGCCCGAACGAAGCGATCGTGGAGACGTGGGCGACCGTGCAGCAGTGCGCGGCGCTGTCGCGCGAGCTCGGCGTCCCGCTCGCCCCGCTGCTCGCCGCCGAGCGCGACCACGTGCTCGCCGTCGCGGCGCGCTGCGAGCGCCACCGGCTCACGCTCGCGAACGGCGAATGGCAGGAGCGCACGCACGCTTTCAGCTACATCCAGCTGCGCGCGATCATCCTGCGCGATCTGCCGGGCTTCCTGGAGGCCGCCGGCGCGCCCGAGTACGACGCCGCGAAGGCCGCGCGCTGGCTGCTCTCGGCGCCGCCGCTCGCGCGAAGCGCTGCCTCCGCTGCGCCGCGCGGCGCGCACGGCACCGAAACGCTGCGCATGTCGCTACTCGGCGATATGTAACGCAGCGCGCCGCTCCGCCGCCCTTTTTCTCTAAATCAAGTAGAGTATCTCCGCGGTTCCAGTTGCCTGCGCAACAGGACCGGAGACATCCGGCCCGCGCCCTTTGCATACATGCCAGCATCGCCCGGAAGCATAGCGCTCCTCGTCGTCGTCGCCTCGCTGCTCGTGCTGCTGTCGGCCGCCGCGGTCTTGATCCCGGTGCCGCCCGCTGCGGCGCGGTCGGCGCCCGCCGGCGCCGCCGAAGGCTTCGCCGATCCCGTCAAGATGCGCCCGTGCGCCGTTTACTACACCGAAAACATCGCCGCGTGTGACCACCCGGCCGCGCTGTACGAGAAGAGTCCTGAGTGGCGCAAGTTCCGCGCCGCGCAGCTGAAAGACAAGAAGACTCCCACCGCGGCGGAGAGCGAGGAGAAGACTCTCTTAGCTCAGATCGCCGCCGAAGAGGCGCAGAAGAAAGACAAGATGCCCAAGTTCTGCAAGGTCCCTTTCTCCGGGTTCACCGAGATCGCCGACGATCCTCGCAAGGTGGAATCTCAGGCCGCTGCGCGCGGCCCAGCGGAGCACTGGGCGTTCTGCTACAAGCCGAACCCCGACGCCGGCTCGGCCGGCGCGAGCGCGATAGCGTTCGGCGACCGCGGGAGCGTCCTGGCCAACAAGGAAACCATCGCGAACATGGGCGACGCCTACGTGTACAACCGCATCCAATTTCGCAACTTGAAGTTTGGCGAGGTGAAGCGCGCGATGTGCATCGGGCCGCGCCCGACCGAGAACGTGCTCGCCGAAACCATGCCGGTGCTGCTGGCCCTAACCGTTGACCCGTTCACGATGAAGCTGCAGTCCATCGGCGCCGTTCAGCGCAGCGCGAAGGGCGAGCTCACTCCCTTTGACAACTGGCTCGGCGTCTTCAGCCGCCTGTTCCGCGCGAAGGGCGCCGATTACAAATACCTGATGGTCCCCGCCAGCATGCAGGCGCTCGTGTACATGGTCTCCAAGAATATCTGCGACCAGCACACGGTCCAGGGGACGTACCCTGTCACCGTCAACATGGCCTCGGTAGGCATGGCCGAGAAGGTCATCGTTACTGGCATGCCCTACAGCACGCCGAGCCGCGCTGCGATGGTGCAAGGGATCTCCGAGATCCAGGACAAGATCAACGAGGTCAACGCGACCCTCGCGGATCTCACGAGCAAGTACAACACCGTGACGTCTTCCACCGCGGGAGGCCTGAACCGTCTAGTCTACTTGATCAACAGCCCCGATCACTGGCCGCAGAACACCGCGCAGATGAACACGATGTTCGCCAACCGCCTGCGCCTCGTCAAGCAGGATACAGACAAGACCATCAACTACCGCAGCGACACGCGCGTGCCCGGCGTGCGCGAGGGCTATGCGATTGAATGGCGCGGCCTCATCAAGGCGCCGGCGACCGGCACTTACTGGTTCAACATGAACTCGGACGACGCCGGCGACGCCTACGTGGACGGCAAGCTCGTCACGACGTACTATGGCGGCCACTGGTTCAACAAGCAGGGCGTCTCGGTCACGGGAGTCCGCCTGGAAGCCGGCGCGTTCTACAGCGTCCACATCCGCATGATGGAGTGGTGGGGCGACGACGGCATGGAGCTCTCGGTGCGCAGCGACGCGCCCGGCGTCGGCAACACGTGGCAGATGCTGCCGACGTCGTGGTGCTATTACTCAACGGACCCCAACATGAACACTTACATCGCGAAGATGGAGTACGCGCGCCTTCAAGCGCAAACGCTCGGCCAGCGCAAGTCCGAGTACGAGCACTGGATCACGAAGCTTAACGCGAACCAGGGCGACGTCGTCAAGAGCTTCGCCACTGAACTGATCGGCAAGAACGTGTCCGGCATGTTTCAGCGCGCGTACATGTCCGACGACAACAAGATCTACGTGGACGTTGGCGCGTACGTGCCCGGCCAGGACGCCGCGAGCCAGGAGGTCCAGGGCAACAGCGACGCCCAGCAGGTCCTGCTCAGCTCCGCGATTCAGCTGGCTTCCGCGAGCGTCATCGCGCCGCCTTACGTCCCGCTGCACCAGACGCCGAAGTACTCGGTGTCCATGTGGGTAAAGGTCATGGCCGGCTCCACGAGCTGGCGCAACGTGTTTTTCTACGGCGCAGACGACGACTGGACCAACTGGGAGGCGCGCAAGAACAACAACCCGCTCATTGACCGCACGCCGGGCTTCTGGATCTACCCCGACAACACGACGCGCCTGCACTACCGCCACCGCGCCTTGACGGACGGCGGATTCAACGACGGCATTGACGTCACCGACACGGCCGTGCTGCCGCCGTTCGGCGCGTGGTTCCACTACTCCACTACGATCAACGGGAACCAGGCGAAATCGTACATCAACGGCAAGCTCGTCGTCTCGCGCACGCTGCCCGGCAACTTTGAGTGGAACGACATGAAGCCGAAGAAGCTCCGGCTCGGCAAGGACGGCATCTCAGCAGGCGTTTACCTGCAGAAGTTCTACTGGTACAACCGCGTCCTGACGGACGCCGAGATTTCCCAGCTGGCACAGGAGGTTAAAGAACCAATTGTGCCTACAAATGTATGTATTGATAATAATGTATGTATAGATCAACCAGAACTTAAAAAGCTTAAAAGTATCATAAACGATACGGTACCCTCTGTGCCTTTACGAGTAAGTAGCATGCTGTTTGAGGCCGCCAATAATAAATGGGCAATTCAACCAGAATCAGGAGTTGCTTTTGTTATTAGAGATATTGTATCATCCGGTGACAAACGCCACGCTTTATGGAAAAATAAATATGTTGACAAGTAGTAGATCTATACACAGAGTGGTGCCGTATCCAACGGTCTGCCAGCTAACTGAACGGTGTATTGGTATTCAACGGTTCTGCATAGAACCGCGCGGAGCAACTAGGTCTTTGCTGTGTGAATTACTGTATATAATGCTTAACAAAGCGCTAATTTCATTTATCTTTTTAATTATAGTTGGAATACTATATTACTATTATAGTAAACAAAAAGAATATTTTGAAAATCAAAATGAGTTATGTATAAGGGGTGTAAACGATACAACATGTTTAACTTCTTCCGAATTATTAAAGTTAAAAGGGTTAGTTAATAACAACCTACCTGCAACAAGTATACGGGCAACTTCAGTAAAATTTGAAGCACCGAACAATACATGGTCAATTCAGCCAGAATCCGGAATTGCATTTGTAATTAGAGATAATGTGTCAGGAGGCGACAAACGCCATGCGTTTTTTAAAAATAGATTTGTTGATATGTAATTTTTAAGCTATTATTCTTTTTATCATTTTTTAATAACACGATATTAAATTTATTTAGGCCAAGTTAATGTGCGTATATAAGCAGTGGGAGAAGATATCCTTTACAGACAGTAGGCTACTCGGGTTTAGTACGTCACTCGTGGCATTTAAGGCTTCGCAGCCCTGAGTAAACCACACCACTTTCTGCAGTATCTTTGCAGCGACCGCAGCAGCAGCCATGCCGATAGAGGACGTGGACTACCTGCGTGCCAACAGCATCAAGCAGAGCTACGTGTTTCTCGTGGACAGCGCGGACCGCGACCACGCCGCTTACCCGCACCCGTCCGATTACGTTACTCAGTTCTCGGCGCCTTTCACGAATGTCGTCGGCATGGAGGTCCTGGACGCCTCCGTGCCGCGAACGATGTACAACGTGGACGCGATCAACAACAAGGTGACCTTCCTCATCCACGGCTCTAACGTCGCGCCAGCCGCCGCCTGGGCCGCAGAGAACGCCGTGACGGTCTCGCTGGAGACCGGCGAGTACACGATCCAGACGCTCGTGCCTGCGCTCACGGCCGCGCTCAAGATGCACGTGAACAACGATCCGGCCGCGCCGATCGCGACGATCACCGCCGAGACCGTCAGCACTCCGCCGGACACGAAGAACACTCTGCGCTTCCGCTGCCCTTACCCTTTCTTTCTGGACATGGGACGCAGCACGCTCGCAGAGACGCTCGGCTTTGACCTGCTGACGACTGCGTTCCCGCGCGAGTCCGACCTCATTCGTCCCGGCGCGACGGACGCCGAGAAGCTCGCGTGCCGCTACACCGCGCCGGTCGCGCTGGACCCGCAGCACCCGTCGGGGCCGAGCGGCGGCGCGCGCGTCTTCCACAGCGTGGACCTTCCGTTCTCCGTCGGCTCAAACGCGCTGCCGACGTCCGAGCCGTTCGTCGGGCCTCGCGGAATCCTGCGCTCTCTGCCGCTCGGCACGACCGCCGACGCCGGCGGCGGCGCCCGCGTCGCGCAGCGCTTCACAGTTCCGTCGGACACGAATCTCACGCAGGTCTTCGTCGCCCTCACGACCGACGCGCCTCTCGCGAGCTACGGCGGCGTCACGGCGCCGGCAAGCCTCGCGCTCGGCGCGACATGGGAAGTCCGCCGCGGCACGGCGGCGCGGCCCGCCGAAACCGGCGCAAACGGCGCGACCGTCGCGTCCGGCACGATCGCGCTTTCGTACACCGACGGCACGCTCTCCGATAGCGATCGCGTCGCCGCGCCCCTCGCCGCCGGCGAGTACTATTGGCTCATCCTAGCGCCTTTGCCGCTGCCATCTGGCGCCGACGCAGCGGAACCCGCGAACCGCCTGCGCGTCTACTACAACGACGTGCTCGCGACCGAGACGACTCTGCGCACGTCGCCGGGAGTATCTTGGTCCGGGCCCGATCCGCTTCCGACTCCCGACGCCGACGAGATCTTCTTCGCTGCATCGGCCACCGTGCAGACGACCGACGACTACCACCGCATCACGGCGCCGGGCATTTACAGCCTCGTCGGCCCGCGCTACATCACTCTGCGCTGCCCGGAGATTGAGGAGAACGCCTTCAGGTCGCTGTCGTACATGCGCCACAACCTCGGGCTCGCCAAGATACGCCTCGGCGTCGTCGGATACAGCGAGAACCGCCTGGACTACAGCAACATCCCGATCCGCGAGTTCCACCCGATCGGCCGCCTCACGAAGATCACGATCCGCTTCTATCTGCCCGACGGCACGCTGTACGACTTCAAGGGCGTCAACCACACGATCACTCTCGCAGTGCATTACTACGAACCAGTACAAAAACAAGTGTTCTCGCGGAGCATCATCAACCCGAACTACACGGGCAATGTGCTTGAGTACATGTATCGGCAGGAGGACCAGGAGTCCGACAGCACCGACAAGGAGGAGGACTTCAACCGAGACGACATGGAGCCTCTTTACCGCTACCGCGAGCGGAACTTCGCTCCGGAGAACGCCGAGCGCCGCGACGAGGCGGCGCTGTACTTCATGGATCGCGCGGCGGCCGGACCGCCGCCGCGCCCTCTGGACCGGCAGGGCCGCGCGGACGGCCTGGACCGTCCGGGACCTGAGACTTTCAGCGACGGCGACGGCTCAGACGGTTCGGACTCGTCGGAGGAGTCGGCCGACCTGCAAGTAGACGCCGCCGAGTACTTTCGCCAGACGATGTCCATCGGCGCGCGGTCGTCCGCGTTCGGCCGCGACGCTTAGCGCCCGCGCCGCGCCCGCGCCTTACCACTTCGCGTAACCGGGCGCCATGCCGCAGAAGCCCTCAACGGAGCCGGCCGCGGAGGCCTCGTCCTTCGCCAGGCCCGGCTGGCGCTTCATCTCGCCGCGCATGCGCTCGTCCTCCAGAGCGAGCTGCGCCGCCGAGGAGTCCAGCTTGGACAGGAACTTCTCCACGAGCGCCTCGTTGAGCACGCCGGTCTTGACGAGGTTGACAATCTCCTTCTCGGAGAGCTTGTTGCTCTTGAGGTCCTCAAACAGATCCGTCTCGCGCTTGGACAGCTCGCCGGTCTCGCGGCCGCCGGAGCCGATGCTCTTCTTCGGCGCGGCCGCGTCGGCCGCCTTCCTCGCCGCGCCCGGAGCGGCGAGCACGAGCTCCTCAACCTCGCGCTTGGTCATCTCGGCGACCGTCTCGTTGTCCTTCTTGGGCGTCGCGACGAGCGGCGCCTTCTTCGGGGCTGCGTCGTCGGCGTAGGACTCGGTGCCGTCGTCGGCCTGGTGGCCGATGCGGTCCTCCGACTCCGCAGCATCGCCGTCGGCGATGTCGTCGGCGGCCGCGTCGGCCTCGGCGGCGTCGGCGAACGTCTCGCGCGTCCAGCCGACGCTGCAGCCGCAGCCGATGTAAATCATGGTCGCGATGAGCGCGAGCAGCGCGACGACCGCCGCGATGCGCAGGGTCTTCGCCGATACGCTGATCTTCGCCATGTTGACGCCGGCTGCGCGTGTAACTCTGCTTTATAGTGCAGGAAAATCTAGAGCGGAGCCGCTGGCGAGTTTACGAGCCGCTGGCGAGTTTACGAGCTCGCAAGCGAAGCCGGCGGCGCGAGCTGCCCGGGCGCGCGGCCGTTGGCCTCGGCCGCCGCGAACGCCGCGCGCTCCAGCATGCGGCGCCGCAGCGTGAAGCGCCCGACGCCCTCGCCGTAGCACGTCAGCACGAACTGCTCCAGCAGCTTGCGCCGCGACGGCGACTTGACGAGCTTGAGGTGCAGCCACGCGAGAGCGTTCGCGACGCACGCGGGCTTCTCCTTTTTGTGATGGTCGTGCGCCGATAGCATGAGCGACATGTACATGCGGAGCATCGTCTGCAGCGACGCTACGCGGAAGCCGCGCACGGGCACGAAGCTCATGCACGACTCGCTGTGGTACAGCGCGGCGATCGGACGCTTCTTGTAGTACACGATGACGTGGTCGGGCACGAACGCGTCGCCGGGGTAAACGGACGACACGCGGAACACCGCCGGATCCGACAGGCTGCGCGCGGCGGCGCCGGCCGCGTCGGTGCGCGCCTCCTTCGCGCGAGCGCGCAGCGCAGCGACGAGCTCGTAGGCCGTCGCGCGCGGCTCCTCGGCGACGAGCAGGTTGAACATCGGCTGCGAGCTCGCGGCGACGGCGTCCTCGCGGAACTGCTCGGGCAGGAACAGCCGCACGGCGTCAAACCCGAACATCACGAGCCCGTTGCTCTTGACGAACCGCGCGACGCCGGCGTGGATGTCGCTTTCAGCCGCGCGCTCGGCCGCCGACACGCCGACGCCGGCCGCCGGCACGGACATCGCCTTCGCCGCGTCGCACGCGGCCGGCGGGTAAACCTGGTAAAACGCGACGACGCGCTCGTACACCTTCTTCCAGCGGTGGGAGTCGTAAGGCTGCGCCAGCATGGAGTGCAGCGACCAGCGCAGGAACGCCGTGTTGACGAGCGGGATGCCGAGAGACGAGCGCACCGAGCCCTTGCGTAGAGTCGCGTAGGCCTTGCGCGGCACGCCCGAGACGTCGGCGACCTGTACGCCCTGAGCGTACACTTTCAGAGTGTTCTCGTGCAGCGCCGGCTTGTAGGCGGCGAGATCGTAGCCCTTCGCGGTGTACTCGTTGACGAGCCCCTGCGCGATCGCCTCCACGCGGTCCTCGGTCACGAAAACGTCCAGGTCGGGCAGCGTCTTCTCAGCGTAGAACTTCAGGCGATCCGGCAGCAGGTCGTTGATCGCCGTGCCGCCGTACATCAGCACCGGCTTCTTCTTGAAGTAGGCGATAGCGATGTCAAAGAGCGGCGCGTACTTCTCGTAGTTCGCGGCGTCCAGCTCGGCGGCCTTCTTCTCGGCGAGCCCCTCAATGCGCGCGAGCTGCTTCTCAACGACCGAGACGGCGCGCTTCTTGGGCCGCGTTGTGTCGGCTAGCGTAGACATCGCAGCGTCGTTGCGACGCGTGCACCGGTCTCCTCTAACATGAGACCAGCCAAAAAATGTCTCGGCAGTATAGGAATCCGCGACAGCGACAGAGTTCGCCGCAATGTTTGAGGGCACTGACCTGAACGCCGCTTACGGCTACGACGCCGCGCCGACGGCCTCGTACGGCCAGGGGCAGCACGTGCCTCCGCCGGGCCTGATGGCGAACCCGCCGCCGCCGCCCGCGACCGCCCTGGACGCGCCGCGCTCCACCGCGCCGCACGCGACCGCGCCGGAGGTCAGCTACGCGCCGCCGCAGCAGATGTACGCGCAGCAGAGCGCGACCGCGGTACCTGCCGACTACGCCCAGTCCGGCGACGGCTTCTTTGACCGCCTCGGCCGCAAGAAGTGGGAGGTCCTGAAGCTCGTCGTCTTCTCTTTGATCATCCTGCTCGCTCTGTCGGTTGACAACGTCGCGAAGCACTACCTGAACGGCTACATCGGCGCCTCGTTCCTCACGGCGACGCAGGAGCTGCTCGTGCGCGCGAGCTACCCGATCGCCGTCGTCCTGCTCATCTGGATCATCAAGGCGTCTCTGTGAGCGGCGCGCGCCCTCCGCGGCCCGGCCGGCCAGCTACATACTTTTTGCGTCCCCGCGGAACCTGCGGCAGACCGGAAATTGACCCCCGGCGCTTAAGGATCGCGCTATCCCAACCAGTCAAGACCAGAGTAACCGCAGCTCCGCGCTGCGATCGCCGCCCCCATGCGCAAGGCCGACATCCAGGCCAGCCTGACGGCCGCCGAGATCCCGTGGACTCCGGACATGACCATCGCCGACCTGCTGCGGCGCAAGGCCGCCGCCGAGCACGACCCGGCGAGCATGTCGCGCGCCGAGATCTCCAAGCTCACGATCGCGACGATGCGCGAGCTCGTCGCGATCCACGGCGTCCCCGAGCTTCCCGCGAAGCCGCCGGCGCGCCACCTGGACTACGTGAACTCCGTGTTCTCGCTGAACAAGGCCGCGTTCGCCGCCGAGCAGGCCGCGGTGTCGCGCGTGACGATGGACGTCTTCGGCCACGTCGCCAAGTTCATCAAGTCCCACCGCGACAAGCTCTCGTTCGCCATGGCCGTCGGCGACCGCGCCGCGATCGCGCACCTCACGTCCCGCGAGCGATTCGCGCCCAAGCAAGTCACTTACGTGAACTCCGGGACCACGTACCACGCCGATCTGACTCGCAAGTTCATGGGCGGCAACGCCGACGAGATCGCCCAGGTCGCGACCGAGCTCAACCCCGCCGACCACGCAGCCGTTCTCGCAGCTTTCTCGGACACCGAACACACTCAGGCCGACGCGCACGCGCGAGACCACATGATCTTCTCAAGCTTCCGCGCAGACGACGTGTTCGCCGCGCGGCCGGCGCCTCCGCCTCCTGCCGGCGCGGGATCCGACGTCCGCGTGCAGGTCATATCGTTCGTCACGAGCTGGTTGCCGGGCTCGGGCTCCTACGCCCAGAACAGGCAATACTACATCCGCGACCCGGACTTCCCGTACGTCATGCTGCACGTGTACAGGTCCGTCGGTTACGTCGCAGGCCGCAGCCCCGGGGACATCTGCATCGGTTACCACTACACGCCCGTCTCGCGGAAGAAGAAGGAGGAGCTCTCTGTCTACATGGAGAGCCCCGACAGCGTCGCGACGCTGGACCGCTTCAGCGTCGGCATCGGCTGGCTGCAGCGCTACCTGCCGGCGATGTGGCAGTCGGCCGGGACCGTCCGGTTGTGCACGAAGTCCTGCACGGGGCAGAAACCTCCCTTCACGGACTGGCACAATGCGCTCGTGCGCAAGATAAACTCGCTGAACAAGCGCCGGAGGCGCTACGGCCGGTAGCGCCGCCCGCTTCTCCGCCGCGCCCCAATTATGCACTTTTGTGTACTCTAATCGGCGCATTATACCAGAAAAATGAACGGTCGCGCCCCCGTCAACCGTATAGAGAGGTTCGCTCGCGCAGCGACCATGTTTAACGACGGCGTCCTGCTTTTCCCCGAGAGCATGTACAGCTTCAGCGAGGAGCCGCTCGGCGCCGCCGAGCGGCGAGCCTTCGCCAAGCGCGCGCGCAGCGAGGAGCCGCGCGTCTTCTCGCGCCGCCAGCTCATGCGCATGCGCAACGAGGACCTCACCGAGCTGCTTCCCGAGGCCGAGCGGCCGAAGCTGACGACGAAGGCCGACATGGCCGACCGCATCATGGAGCGCCGCGTCCTGCGCGGCGTCGCCGTCGCTCCGTCGCCGCCCGCGTCGCCGCCCGCGACGGCGCCCGTGACGCCGTCCGAGACGCCGATGGTATCGGACGACCCCGACGCTGACCCCGACGCTGACTCCGACTTTGAGAGCGCCCTCGCGATCGCCGTCGGCTTTCTGGCCGACGAGTCCGCCGCGCCCGGCGCCGTCGCCGCCGCGCGTCCGCCTTTCTGCTCGGGCCCGATCGTCCATCCCGACGTGAAGGCCGGCGACGAGCGCACGACGCCGACGCAGGTGACTCTGCAGGTCATCACCGACGGTGACATGAAGTTCATAGACACTATTGAGGAGCCGAGCGCTGAGAAAGTGCGCTCGGTGATGCCGCCGACGGCCGGCTACTCCTACGTGTGGCTCGTGCTGCAAAACGCACAGTTTCGCCTGGACTTCTGCTATCACCCGACTGAGACGGGCATGGCCCACAAGCTCATCTGCACTATGATTCGGCCGAGCGGCAAGCGCTTCGCCTACGCGCTGCCGTGCTGCATCGTGCACAACGCCGACACGGGCGCGGTCGGCATCGCCATGGACACGAGCCGCCTGTGGGCGCCGGGCATGATGCCCGAGCCGAACTCGCCGCTCACGATCTTCGCCTCGTGGCTGGAGAAGTACACCGGCTTCAGCCTGGTGTGCCTGATCTCCGAGTGATTCGCTGACCGACGAGATGAGGACTCGCTGACCGACGACTGGGGGGACGAGGGAGTTGACGGGAATATTTTGGGAATCCCGCCGCTCCCGCGCAGCCGAGCGGCGCGCAAAAATAACGCCGCGCCATAGTAGAGACAGCATTCGCCGAATGCTCTACGTATCGGCAGTCGCAATCACCGACGACACTTCCGGGATGGACCCGGAAGCGTGCGGCGCCGGCGCCGCCGACCTGCGCGAGCACACGAGCGACGTGCTCGGCGACCTCGCGTGGCTGCTCGGCGTCGCCGACGCCGGCGAGTACCTGAAGACGACGCGGCTGACCGAGGCGCAGCGCGAAGTGCTCACGGCGAAGTACGGCTCCGCTCCGGAGAGCCCGGGTTCCGCCGAGTCCTGGCTGACCGCGACGGTCTTTGAGGACTTCCGCAAGAGCTCCGGCGCGGGGACCGCTTACAGCGGCGGCGCGTTCTCGCTGTTCAAGAAGCCTGCGGCGCCGGCCGCTGCCGCGCCGTCCGCCGCGCCGGCCGCTGCTGCGGCTTCTCCCGGCCGCTTCTCGTTCTTTAAGAAGAAGCCGGCAAGCCCGGCGGCTCCGGCAAGCCCGGCGGCCCCTGCGGCTCCGGCAAGCCCGGCGGCCCCTGCGGCTCCGGCAAGCCCGGCGGCTCCGGCGGCCCCGCCGGAGCCGCCGGCTCCTGTGCCGCAGGTGTTTGGCCCTGCTCACGCGGAGCCTGCGCCATATCCGCCGCAGGCGCCCTACGCGGCGTTCGGCCCGGTTCACGCAGAGCCCGCTGCTCCCGCAGTGCCCGCCGCTCCCGCCGCTCCCGCCGAACCCGCCGCTCCGGCCGCGCCCGCAGAGCCCGCTCCGGCCGCTGCCGCCGCGCCGGCCGCTCCCGCCGAACCCGCCGCTCCGGCCGCGCCCGCGGCGACAAACCTGTCCCTTATGGAGTGCCGGAACATCGCAGATTCTCTCAAGATCATAGAGAGGGATATTGACGCTCTCAACGAGAACATCGGTGCCAATGGGCCCGCCGGCCAGTTCGGCGGCGCCGACTCTATGCAGGAAAGCGTGAACGAGATGGTTGCCAAGATGCACCGCATCACCGAGCAGATTCCGAAGATCTCGGATCCCGTAAAGCGCAATGAGGCTAAGAGGGCGGCCGCCGATATTGGCCGCAAGATTGCCAGTGCCCGTCGGAAGATAAACTTGGGCGCATCTGACGACACGGTAACCGCCGATGTCGCCGAGGCCGCCGAGGCCGCCGATGCCGCCGAGGCAGCCGCTAAAGACTCGGGCGACAAGCCGAAGGCCGCGGCAGCCGAGGCAGCCGCAGCGACGCCCGCGCCCGCTTCCTCCGCCGCGCCGCCGCCCGACGCCGACGCCGTCAAGAACAGCTTCCGCGCGCTCGCCGCTGTTCTCATGAGCGCGTTCGCGGCGCTCAAGTCGTCGCCGATCCAGCCGCTCATCCCCGCCGTCCTCGCCCTGGTCCTCGTGATCACCCTGTGTATCCTGAGCATCGTGTACATCGTCCGTATGGCCGTAGACTACGCCAACAGCATGTCCATGCGCAACCCCGTCAACAGCGAGTCCATGGACTACAACGTCTCGCGCAGCGGCGACACGGTCATCACGGGTCAGCTGGACAAGGGCGGCGCCGACACGCCGATCATGCAGCGCATCAAGCTGTTCTCTCTCAGCATCCTGCGCCTCATCGCCTCGGCGTTCGGCGGCGACGCCAAGTACAAGTACCAGCTGTTCATCATCATCCCCTGGCTCATCGTCGCGCTCTCGGCGATCGGCCTGTTCTTCGTCATCCAGCTGCGCGTCGGCAAGAACCCGCGCGAGACGCCCGGCTTCATCACGGGGATCCTGATCGGCTGCCTGCTGCACGGCATGATCATCTTCTTCCTCAACAACGTTATCTACCTGTACGGGAACAAGTCGCTGAGCCTCGTCAGCATGCGCATCCGGTCGTACAACACGTACATCTACAACCGCATGTACAAGAGCGGCGACTTCCTGACGAGCCTGACCGAGATCACCTCCAACACCTTTGAGAGCATAGAGACCGTCAAGAACATCCTGCGCCAGGTGCCGAAGTCCGTCGGCACGCTGGACCTCGCCAAGATCATGTTCTCGCTCAACATGTACCTCCACATGCACAAGCTCGGCCTGCGGAACCCGAACATCGCGGCGGCGCTCGGCACGTTCAGCCCCATGTACATGCTCAACGCGTCGCGCTACTCGCCGTCGGACTACCTGTTCCGGAACGCGACGTTCGTTGACGACTACAGCCAGGTCATGCTGAGCGCGATGCGCAGCCTCCAGGATGAGAACTGGGTCAGCCCGCCGAACAAGACGATCTACGAGGCGACGATGCTCGTGAACGAGTGGGCGTCCGGCGCGAGCAACAAGGCGAACAGCCTCTACGTGGAGGACGCGATCTCGCCTTTCGTCAAGATGGCTCTCAGCATGGCCGTCGTGCAGTGGTTGCCGATCATCGTCCTCGCGTTCGTGCTGCGCAAGAAGGAGACGCGCGACGGGCTCGTGAGCGTGATCGCCGAGTACGCCGCGCGCCGCAGCGCCGCCGCTTAACGCAGCCGCGCCGAATCTTTCTGTCGCCTACGAATAGGGGAAGCACACGTGTACCACATAGAGTGTGGAGCACGGCGTTGCCGAGCATAACCGAACAGACCGGCCGCAAAGATGGCTTCAGGAGGCGCGAAGTTCTCTTTCAAGCGCCCGGCATTCTTCAATAGGGCCGCCGGTGTCAAACCGGCCGCTTCGCCCGCGAGCGCCGCTGCCGCTCCGGCAGCGCCGAAGCCCGACGCGGCAGCGGCGAAGCCCGACGCTCAAGACCGATTGGCGAAGCTGGCCGATGCGGCCGGGCCGGCGGCGGCAGCCGCTGCGCCTGCGCAGGCGCAGGCCGCTCCGGCGCCCGCGGCGCCCGCCGCGCAGCCCGCCGCGCGCGCCGCGAAGCCGGAGCCTTCCGAGAGCGCCGCCGCCGCGCCGCCGCCGGCCCCGCAGATGCCGCCGCCTTCTTCGGGCAGCGTGTCGCTGCCCGGCGGGCTCAACGACGCTTTCCTGATGATCTACCGCATCATCGCGATCCTGATCGCCCTGCTCATCGCCACGTATTTCCTGACGGCCGCGATGGACATGTTCATCTACCGCCGCAACGAGATCAAGCAGAAGGTGCGCCGGACGCTCAACAAGAACATCCTGAACAAGGACACGACCGACATCGCCGTCATTGATTACCTGAAGAACAACCCCGACGACGAGCCCTACAACGTCTTCGCCGAGCAGAAGATGACGAGCGGTCTGTACATGCTGTCGGGCGTCGGCCTCATCGTGCTCGGCCTGCAGATGGGCACGTTCTTCGGCCTCAAGCTCTGGGCGATCGTCAAGCGCGCCGAGTTCACCGACAAGATAGACGTGCCGCTCAAGCTCGTCGCCGTGATCGTCGTCGGCATCGCGGCCGCGACGCTTCTCAACAACACTTACAAGGGCACTTTCATCAAGAAGACTCAGCCGAACATGAAGAAGCTCCGCTCGCAGCTCGTGAGCCTGAACAACTTCATCTTCACGAACCTCGGCAACGACGCGAAGAACCGCTTCCTGCCCGCGCTGCAGTCCGACGACCTGGAGACGTGCATCGTCGTGCTGAAGGACTACGCGCGCCGCGGCAACGTCAACGACATCCAGATGACGGCCGAGGATTACATGGCCGTGAAGCTCATCTTCACCGTCAACGTGTACAGCTTCTACCGCTACATGATCCCGGAGGGCGACGCCGCGTTTGACGACATCCGCGCGCTGTTCACGACGCAGGGCATCCGCGACCGCACCGTGGAGCCGACGGCGTACCTGTACTACAACCAGCCGGCGTTCATGCCGAACATCTACCCGACGATCCGCGCGAGCCTGCAGCCGCTGCTCGGCTCGCGCGAGCGCGCGTTCGTGCTGGAGCTCGGCAAGCTGATGCGCGAGCTCAACCGCCAGCTCATCGCCGTGCAGAACATCTCCAGCGGGAAGTCGGCGCTCAGCAGCTACCTGCTGACCGTCTTCATCCTCGCCGGCCTGTGGGTCCTCGTGCTGTTCGGCGTCTTCTTCCAGGACGTCCAGCCGTACCTCGGAATCGCCGGCGGCTACCTCGTAACCATCTGGGATAAGTTCAAGTCGTTCGTGCTGCCGGGCCCGATGGGCATGACCGGCACGAGCGTCGCCGTATAAGCTCCGCTCCGCTCCGAGCGCTGCGGGCCCGTAACTTTTGATCGCCGTTTACAGTAGCAGGGTGCCGCAGACGCCGCGCCGCCGACGCGCCGCAGACGCCGAGATGGAGACCGACACGCTGATGCTGTACGCAGCCGTCGCGCTGTTCGTCATCGCGTACTCGTGGACGCTATCGTACCACTCCAAGCTGAGCCAGAACGTCATGGTCGCGAGGATCCGCCAGCTTGACTGCGAGGCTTCCCCTCTGGAGACCGACATGCTTCGGTACCAGCTGTTCTCCAGCGTCGGCCCCGAGGCGAGCGAGACGACGAGCCTCGTCGTGCTGAAGCAGTTCTCTCTCATCGGCCTGAGCATCTCCGGCGTGCTCGGCCTGCTGCTCGCGCGCGGCTACTACGCCGCCGGCCACGGCCTGTGGATCGGCTGCGTGGCGCTGTCGGCCGTCTCGTTCGCGCTGCTCGTGACGACGTTCTACACGCTCGGCGAGAAGTTCACCGAGAACGCGCTGTTCAGCCCGATCCTCCAGAGGTACGCGGCCAACCGCGCCGCCGTCGTGGACCTGCTGGACAAGCTGAACAAGTCCAACCTGCTCAACCAGCTCGCGCGCAACGCGTCGGCCGAGTCCGCGAACGCCTCAAACGTCCGCTTGGCCGACGACGAGCCGAACTCCGTGCTCGGCGCCGCCGCGGCGACGGGAAGGCCCGCGCCGGCGTTCAGCATCTCCCTCTATCAGCTCCAGCTGCGCCTTCTGCAGCGCATCAAGAACGTGCGCGGCATCGTGTCCGCCAAGTCCGCGGCGACGTACCTGAACAACGCGCCCGGCGCCGAGCTCTTCTCTTACCTGCAGCTGAACGCCGACGGCGACTACGCGCTGCTGACGGGCATAGTGCCGGTGTTCAGCGGCCCGGGCACACCGATGAAGTCGTACGACCTCAACAAGTTCTCCGCCGACGACACGCAGAGCGACCTTCTGCAGGTCAACACTACCGACAAACCAACGAAGGACGCCAAGAAGCTGAACTACACGGCCGAGGCGCTCATGCAGCTGCGCCGCGCGCTGGACGAGCTCGTCGTCGCAGACGCCGCTCCGTACGCCGAAGAGTTCGCCGAGTACCAGAAGCCTCTGACGCGAATGCTGTACCTCGCGCCGATCATCTTGCTGTTCTTCGTATTCAAGTGGTACGTCTACCGGTCCTCGCGCTTCT
>Ga0208974_1000396_pt1 | contig 18552 bp, 14 predicted proteins | sample GreLakmeER15MSRF_FD_187699 | JGI IMG/M metagenome (GOLD analysis project Ga0208974, IMG submission 187699) | Freshwater lentic microbial communities from great Laurentian Lakes, MI, USA - Great Lakes metaG ER15MSRF (SPAdes) | ecosystem: Environmental > Aquatic > Freshwater > Lake | place: Great... | reverse complement strand
TTGTATTCAATTATTAAAAAAACAAATATAATTACATTACAAAATGGAGGAGATAAACAATTTTTAAAAAAAGAACTCAATGAAATTAAAAATAATATAAATATTTATAAGTTTATTATGGAAGAAAAGCAGAAAGAAGCCATAAATCTTTATGTTAATTTTGTATCATTACTTAATTCGCAAAGAGATATAATAATTAATAAAATAAATTCTTATCCTCCTAATCATTTTGATAATGAATTAAATATGGCTGCTATTATAACATTTGGTAAAAATATATTATATGACAATATATTTAAAAATTATTTAATTGATATAATACCTAGAATAGATATTGAAGGTAAGGTAACCGAACAAAATATAGAGGTTATTATTAAAGGGTTGGTTAATTATAATGACAAATCTATATATTTACAAAACTTTACTGAAAAAATTAATCAATATAATGAGAATATCAGCGAGTTAAGAAAAGAATATGAAACAGAATTTGATTTTTTATTAAATATAGTAGGTAAATCATTAGATATAGCTATTCAGAAAATTCAAGAAAATGATGAAGAAAAAAAAACTACTGACGAACAAGAAGATATCTTAATTAAAAACGATATTAATAAAGATATAGATATAATAAAAGGTAGTTTGAATGAATTAAAAGATTATGAATGTATTGATATATTATTAAATATTTTTAAAAAAGAATACAATTATTATAAAAAAATAGTTGATGAAGATAAAAATAATGATGAAATTATGAAATATTTAGAAAATATAAATAAATTTTTAAAAGATTATATAAAGATATATAAAGAAAAAATTGAAAAAATTGAAAAAATTGAAAAAATTGAAAAAATTACAGAATTAATAGACAAAACAATACTAAAAATTGATTTGCCCGCGTCTGAAAATATATCTAGTAACAATGAAATATCTGCATATAAGTCTTTTATAAATTATATTATATTATATATTAAAAATAATATATTATTTTGTTTTATTGAAAATTATAAGTTTTTTTGCGAAGAATCAAACAAAAAAAAGAAAATATGCGAAGGACTAGTATCACAAATTAAAGAAAAATATGAAAAGGATATAATTAATAGTGATACTACTGTTGGTGGAGGTAATAAAAATATTACTATTTGTGCTTATTTAACTGATGTAGAAGGAAATTTAGATTATTTTCATAAATATGTTGGCATATCTAAGGTAATCACGTGGGTAGATTCTAAAAAAAATAGATTAAAATTTAAACAAGACAATAGTATGTTTATATTTGGAGGAGATACACAAGACCGTGGTATAGGTGATATAAGATTTGTCAATATACTGTTAAAATTTAAGGATGAATATCCTGATCGCGTGGAGTTTATAATAGGTAATAGGGATGCTAATAAAATTAGGTTTTATTCCGAATTATCCGAAAAAATAACTAAGACTAATAAATATTTATCTAAATATGATAAATTTCCTTATTGGGTTGATGAGAAAGAAAGAATAAGTATTAGAGAATATTTAGAGAAAAACAATTATGAAATCAATATTGTAAATAGATTAAAATATATTTTAGAATATACGATGGGTTCTTCTGGTTCATTTGAAAAAAGAAGAGTTGAACTTGCCATTTTATTAAATAAAAATGCTAAATTAATAAGTGATGAAGATATAGTAAATAGTTTTTTAAATTCTGTATCACCGCGTCCTGTAAATGTTAAAAATAGCAATGATAATTATTTACTTAAATATTTGAAATATGGTAAAATCTCCTATATATTTGGCGAACACATATTTATTCATGGTGCTATTAATAAAAATAATATTGGATATGTTCCTTCAACTCAGAAAGATCCGAAAAAACAGAAAATTATAGATGATGTTAAATTATGGGTTTATGGTCTTAATAATTGGTTTAATAAAGAATTAAATGAATATATATTAGATCCTGAATATGGAGGGATTACAAAAAAACGCAAGGGATATAAAATTATAGATTATTCTGTACCTTCTAACAATAGAACTGTTGTTTACGCTGACAATCTAAAAAACGGCAACGGTCAATATATAAATAACAAGGTTATAAAATATTTAAATAAAGGCGAAATATATAGTATAATATCAGGCCATAGACCACATGGAGACTGTCCGTTAGTTCTTCGTAGTAAAAACTTGACTGCTGTTAGTGCTGATATATCTTATAGTGACAGGGGTCATATATCTAAATGGGGAATAGATAATCGCGGTTCTGCTGTTTGTGAAGTATTATTATATATTAATGGAGATATACAAATACATGGTATATTACGCGATAAAAGCAAATATAACTATATTATTAAAAATAAAAAATCGGAGGATACAAGTAAATCATCTAAATATGATAAATATGTTGGTATTCAATTAAAAAATAATTATTGGGTTAAAAATGTTAAAAACTCTAAATATCTTATATCATATGCCGAGGGTTTTGAATTGGATGAAAAATGGGTATCTATCAAAGAATTGATGTCTCTTCTATAAATATCTAAATTATACTATGAGATTCTAATATATCCTATGAAGCCAAGATATTTATATTTTTTAATTTTAAATTTTGAGTACATAACTTTTTATTTTCTAATATTTCAAAAGTTTTCTAGAAATTTCTAAATAATTTAAGTTATGTACTCAAAATATATATATATATATATATAAATAATCTGGGTTAATTCTAGAATTAAAGAATAAGTAGTGCGTGTAGCCGACCTGTTGCTATACTTCTATACTATAACCTTTCTACAATATTATTATAACTATTATTAACAAGATATACATATTATACCATATATTTTATGTTGTACCTTATTTATATTAACATTATGATATAATAAAAATTGATTAATTAACATTACTATGATAAACAATATAGTTTTCTAATCTATGGACGATATTGAAAATATTGTTTTTAACAACATTATAAAACATAATAATAATCATAAAAATAAAACATATACTGAGGAAGAATATAACAATATTTCAACAGAATTTATGAAAAGTATTGAACACATTAAAACAAATGATGATATTACAAAGTTTCAAAAACATATTCAAAGAACATTTAAGATATCTTTATCTAAATCAAATCTTATATATTTCTATAAATCTCTTAATATTGATAATCTCATTATTAAAAATTTAATTACAAAGAAAAAAAATAAATCTAATTCGGGGGTAATAGTAATTACTATATTAACATCAGGAACACCTGAATATATAGACGATGAAGGTAATAAAATAGTCGGTAAATTTAGTTGTCGTCATAATTGCGCTTATTGTCCAAATGAAAAAGCCCACGAAGGTAATAATTGGGTCGATCAACCTCGTTCATATCTATATACAGAACCTGCAGTTTTAAGAGCAAATGATAATAATTTTGACCCAATATTACAATTTAATTCTCGCGTAAATGCTCTTATTAACATGGGGCATATTGTAGATAAATTAGAAATAATTGTTTTAGGTGGCACATGGTCAAATTATCATAAAAATTATAAGGATTACTTTATTACGGCTACTTATTATGCCGCCAATACATATTATGAAAAACGCAATATGCTTTCTTTAGAAGAAGAAATAGTATTAAATGAAAATGCAAAGATTCATATTATAGGTTTGACTCTTGAAACACGACCAGATTGTATTAATCTTGATGAAATAAAAGAGTTCAGAAAATATAATTGTACTCGCGTACAGTTAGGAGTACAACATACAAATAATGAAGTTTTAAAAAAAATTAAAAGAGGACATTCTATTGAAAAAGTATATCAAGCAATAAAACTATTGAAAGATAATGGATATAAGATAGATATTCATTTAATGCCTAATTTACCTGGCTCTTCGCGTGAATTGGACAAAGAAATGTTAGACTCTTCACTATATGACGAAAGATTACAAGTAGATCAATATAAAATATATCCAACTGCTATTGTTCCGTGGACACAAATTAAAGAATGGTATGATAATGGTCAATATAAACCATATGATGATATTTTACTATATGAATTGATTAAAGAGTTTAAGAAAAAAGTACAAAAATGGAAGAGACTCAATAGAATTATTAGAGACATTCCATCTACATATATTACAGGCGGATATAAACACGAATATGTTAATATGCGACAGTTATTACAAGATGATATGAAAAAAAACAAGTGGTGTTGTAATTGTATACGTTGTCGAGAAGTTAAGGATATTAATGTAAATCCCGATGATATTAATATTGATATTACTACATATCAAGGTAGTGGAGGAACAGAGTATTTCATTTCTTTTGAAGCCGATGTTAAACAAATTAAATATTTAATTGGATTTATTAGACTTCGTATTTGCAATAATGTTGATAAAATAACACAATTACCTATATTGCACGATTCCGCACTTATTCGCGAATTACATGTTTATTCAAATCTTAGCAATGTTGGCAATAACATAGAATCATCTTATCAGCATAAAGGGTATGGTAAAAGATTAATAGAAGAAGCCGAAAAAATAGCAAAAGAACAAGGATATTCTAAAATTTCTATTATTAGCGGTACTGGTGTTAGGAATTATTATAGAAAATTAGGATATACACTTAAAGATACTTATATGTGTAAAGAATTGTAATTATACAATCGTAATTTATTATATATATGTTAAATAGAATTATATATAATAAATGACTGGTAAGTATCCGGCTTTTGAAAAATTTGTAACTGATTTTAGTAATACTTTACAATCAAATGAAGCAGGTACTGTATCAAGAACATCGAGTGTAGCATCTCTTGGAAACGCTTTTGGACAAATGTCAATAACACCTAGTAGGGCTTCGCAAAGACAACCTAATGGTGCGGCACAAGGACCGCCTCAACAAAGACTATCTTTATATGATAGAACTCCTTCGGAAATAGCATTTGAAGAAAATTTAGAAATTATTATAGAAGATGATACTAAACCACCTGGTTATGTTGAACAATGGCTTCCTGTTTATTTTGTACCTTCGTGGATAAAATACAGAGACCGCGAAAGAAGAAAAATACCCTTTTCTGTATTAATCTACTCTAAAGATAAAAAAGAACTGAGAGATTTAGAAGAATTATGGGATGACTATAATAATCAATGGGACCCAGTAACAAAAAAATTAGTAAATAATCCGCGTGGTTATTTTTTAGCACTGTTAGATGGAAAAACAGATGCTTTAACAATGGTACAACAAAAGTGTGGAACAGGTATTGAATCATATAAAAATGTTTTAAAATGTCTTTTATTATTTAATTTAAAAAGAATACATAAAATTGTCGAATGGGAAGATGAAGAGCATCTACCTGGTATCCCAATATATGATAAAAGCCCCAATAGAATATTTAAACATATTAATATTCAAACCATTTTTGACGGTGGAACATTAAATGAATATGAAAGTGAATTCGTTAATATTATGAATCAAGAAGCAACTAACTTATACGCAATATCCGCTCAAACTAATATAACATCTCAAAGTTCTCCTTTTGTTGATATGAATGAATACGATCAATTAAGAAATGATGCGTTTTTTACATTGACAAATTCCAACTTTCGTATATTTTTAAACAGAGTATGTATTAGATATTGGAAATCTCTTAGATATCATAAAAAATTTTAGTTTATTATTTTTTCCCAAAATTAATTGCCTTTTTTGATACAAAATTAAATATTTTTTTATTTTTATTTTTTAAAATGTTTTTAACTGTCGAATCAAATTCTATATTTATTAGATTTTCTGGTTTCATTTTATTAAATTCTTTTAAAGATAAATCTAATCTAATTTTTACTTGCCCCTTATCTTTATTTTTTTTAATAAGTTCATCTGTAGTCATTAACCCTTTCATAAAGTCTTTGATTATTTTTTTAGAAGATTCGGCAGATTCGGCAGATTCGGCAGATTCGGCAGAATACGCACGTTTATTATTTGTTGTCTTTTTAGTTTCTTTTTTATCCATAATTATATTATCAATTCTAATATATACATATATAAATATTACTTGAATATCTTAATAAATTCTATATGCTTTTTACAGTAAAATATATATATTTATTAGCATAGTCTTTTACATTATATATTTCATTGCTCTTGGTGTTGTCTATATTGGGTGTTCTGGCATCAGAATCTACGTCTTGATATGATATATATTTATTATATTTTTCTACATTATCACTTTTATCAGTTATTTCCAACGCATTTTTTATATTTATCTTATTATGATATACTTTATCGTTATTAGTATTACTCATATCATCTAAATTGGCCATATTATAATAGGTATTTTTCAGTTTATTAATAGTTATATCATCTTCATAATCTTCTATATCTCTTCTAATACTTAATATGGTTTTGTCAAATTCATTCTTTTTAATAGCACTTTTTTGTATTAGTAATAATTCCAAATCGGCTATTTCATCCTCCTTATCAATTATATTAAAAATATCTCTTAAATCATAAAGATTCTTGGAATTAAATGAATCATCGGTACTTTGATTAACAGCATCTATAATATTATTAACATTAGTTCTATTATATTCTAACAAATCATTGTTATTTTTAGTAGTTTTTAGATATATCGCACCTGTTATTGATATATCTACAATTATATATATATGTGTTAATATAATTATATTTTTATTATTAGGGTAATCTTTAATATTTACCTTGTATTTTTCTCTATTTATCTCATTTTTTGAAGAATCATATAATTTAATATTAGGTATATAACTGATATTATTATATACATACGCTTCTATTTTATATGTTTCAAATGTGTCAAGATTTTTATTTAATGTAAGTAATATGAAATTATCTACATTATTTTTCTCTTGCGTTTCTTTAGTAAATTTTTCAAAAGATATATTATTTTTATTGTACGTCAATAATGAATTTATATCTTTTGGTGTGTCATAAGATATTATAAGGTTATTAGCATTCGCCAATTTTACAATTTCCCTACCTGTTTGTGTATGAGTAAAAGTGTAGATTTTATTTTTAATATCGGCACTCATAATATAATCACCTGCTGTTAGTTCATGTGTAATGCCATTTATTCTAACAGATATGTTAGTTGGTAATTTCATACTTTTTGTATTTATAGTAATAGGTATGTGGTGCAAAGTAATACTTCCTATTTTTGTTGAACTTTTATTTCCCCAATTATCCTTTATTTTAAATACAATCTGCTTATATTCACCTGGTATATCCAATTTGTAAAATGGCGAGTTATTCCAACTGGCATTATTCGGTAGAATAAATGTTAATACCTTCGTAGTTATCCAAGCTCCATTGGCATCTTGAGATTTTCCAAACACTTCTATATTTTTAGCATTATGTGATGTATTATATAGTTCATTTATACCATAAAATTCAAAACCTGATATATATTTAACAGTAGGCATTGTTATAGTTATCTCAGGATTAATCCCATCTGCCCCATAAGCACTGTTATAAGATATATCTTTTTGTACTTCTTTAACAATTGGTTTACTACAATTAGGATATCTATTACAAGTTATATACACATTGTCGCCACGATTCCTCGTATTCCTATATGTATTGTGCGTTATATTTTTCTCTATTTTATAAACAGAATCATAATAATCATCCTGCCAATAACTTCGCGACTTAAATAGCCCATAAAAATCAACAATCCAGCCTTCTGGAACTATAATGGAACCAAATTCCATCCACCCTACATATGTCCAAATTGTCTCTTTTGCCTCGTATATTATCCTTCCATTATAATTTGTACCTTGGTAAAAAATAACTTTATCTACTACTTCTTCTTGTTGTACAGTTCTTATTGTATGCGTTTTGTCGCGTCTGTTGCTGTCTTTTAATATAGCACTGAGTCCTTGATTTTGTAGTGTTTTTAATGATGAATGTATAGTCCAGCCACCGTGAGATAGTGTTTGACTTGTGTTATCAATGCGGTGAGCATCGGGAAAATGAGGCATAGCGAGTATTTGTCCATTGCCGCTGAAAGAGTAATCAATATTTTTTATATTATCCCCAATTAGAGTAGCCTTTAATTGGGGATCGTTTATTATAGGCTCTAATATTTTATTTTGAATATGTTTTTGATAGGATATTTTTCCAGTCTTTAAATATTTATTAAAGAATGTTTTCGTTTCCTCGTCGTAATTCTGCGAATCCATTGTAATTATATTTATTATATATTTATCTATGGTAGATATTTTGTCGGCAAAAGCATTTTTTATCTTCTCTAATTCTATAAGTTCTTTGTTTTTGGTTTCTATTTCTTTTTTTGTTGGAACATTTAAGATATCTATACGATCATCTATGTGATTTTTTATAATTTCTAAAATTTCTTTTTTGTCCGTGAAATTCTTAGATTCATAAGATTCAATTAGATTATTATTATCATTTTTCTTAATGGGTATTCTAAACTTATCAAGAATATCAGGTGTCAGTTCTGTATTATTTATATCAATAGGTTTAATAAATTTATCAACATTTATTAAAGAAACCGTATTCAACATAGTATAATCTGTTATTAATTTGTCATAAGATATTATTTCCTCTTTATCGCATAATAGATTTCTTTCAAACTTATATATAATAATTCCACGCATTTTCTCATTATTATTTATTTGAAATTTGAAAACCTTATTATCATTATCATAATAATATGTAGTTGAACTTGTATCTAATAATTCTGTTAAAGAGAAAGATTTAGTATCAAATACGCTATTATTTGATGCGTTTATTTCAATTTTATCAATATTTTGTATTATATTATCGTTGTCAATAAATAAACGATATAGAGAAACATTTTTCAAAGGTGGTGTTAATATAGTATCATATGTATAACTACATATGCTATCTATAACATATTTATGATAATCAGTTTCATCAGATAGCGAGGGGTTAAAATTCATCTGCATATATTCATTTTTGTCTCCTTCAGTTGTTTGTAATGTAGTATAATCATTATGATATGATATTAAAGCATTTTCTTTGTATTTGCGAGTATTCAAATCATTATTATCATTTTTCATTTTAAAACATCTTGTTTCTTCGCTAAAATTATTAAAATCTGATTTGTTAACACCTTCTTTGGTTATTATTTTTTTAGAATATGACAAATCTATACTGTTATTGCCTGTATTATTATTAATCGTTGCAATTTCTTTCCAATCATCTTTGAAAATGTATTTACTCGAACCATTTTTGTTAAATAGAATTTCACAGGGTCTTATAGTTACTTTTGCTTGTTCATTAGGATAAAATAAAGAAGATTTTTCCAAATTTTCATTTTGTCTCGAATAGATATTTGTCCCTTCTCTTGTTTCGCCAAATTTTTCAAATAATTTATAATGTTTTTTATTAGATTCTTTCAAATAGAATAATATAACTACTATATATATCATTATAAACATAGTTAAATAAATATATTGTAGATTATCTTTTATAGTAATTGAATAATAATTTGACATATTAATTATAAATTCTTCTTTTATAATTAGATTTATTTTATTTTCTTCTATATTTTATAGAAGAAGAATTGAATGGGTGTTGACGGATACGATAAAGTCTATACAAAAGTTATTGAAGGAAAACCAAAATGCGTTTATAAAAAACATAATGGTACTAAACATTATGTCTTAGGATTTGGAAAAATGAGAACCATTGAAAATTATGTAAAATTATGTAGAAAGAAAGCCGCCGAAAAAGTCGCTAAATCTAAAAAGGTTACTAAGAAGCCTTCAACTCGCAAAAGATATGGTGGCTTTTTCGAAGAATTTTTTACTGGTAATGGGGATTTTACCAAAAATGGTGAACCTCCGAAAAAAGAATCCTCCAATGAAAAATATGTAAACGGAGAAGATTTTGCTGTTCCTCCTGGTGTTCAAAAAACGATGGGAGGTAATAGTTGCAATAGAGGTGGGCAACAGCAACAGCAACAGCAACAGCAACAGCAACAGCATCAGCATCAGCAAGAAGGTGGAAAACGTAAAAAAAAGAATGCTTCAAATAAATCTTTGTTAAAAATGATGATGGCTGCTTTTAAAAATAAATCTGTTAAAAAAAGTAAAAGCAAGCGTCGCCATCGCAGAGGTGGTGGTGAAGAATAATAATAAATAAAAATACTGTTTATTATTTTTATGCTAATAAAAGTTAAAAATATATATACATATAATATAAATATTATATCTCATACAATCTTCTTAACTTGTACTACTGTGTAATATCCAGATAGAATATATTGAGAAAGTAGTTCTCTTTCATAACAATCAATAATTTTTTTGCATTTAGGATTATTGCGTTCATAAATCTTCTTTGCGTTGTAAATATAGTTTTTTCTCAAAATCTTCTTAATTTTCGGCAATTTCATATATCTAACCATTGTAATAATATGGTTATGCAGTTTTTTATTCGCTATATTATTGCGATTTTTGAATTCGCTACTATTTTCTCCAGCCCTAACTGTATATTTACATCTACATATATTCTTATGCATTCTATCATCTACAAACGTGTTTAGTCGCCAACTAAAATTATCCCTATATGTGTTAACAATTATATCATAATCATCTTCAGCCACATACTTTGAAATAATATCTATAATATCTTCCGGAATCTCTTCCAAATAATTCATAAGAGACATTTCTCTTTGTGTTCTATTCTGTCTTAGAATTTACTTGCGTTTGCGCGTGAAGTGGTCGCTGATTTCTTTTTAATCAATTGGACAATTAAACAAATTAATAAATGTTATCAATTTTTATGATATATAATGAAAAAAAGAACAAATTATATAAAATAAAAAATGATTAGTATAAGAAGAATAGATATTTTTATACATATATGAAAGGTAGAAAGATTATAGTAATTGTCGGATTTCCCTCATCGGGCAAATCTACATATGCTAAAAAATTGTTAATAAAATATTCTAAAAATGGCATTATATTGTCGCGCGACACATTAGGAGGGTTGATTGAAGATATTCTACCCAAATTAAAAGAAATTTTAGAATCAAATAATAAATCTACTGTAATTATTGATAATACAAATATTACTGTGGATACTAGAAAACCCTTTATTAAATTGGCACAAAGTTTACAATTAAATATAGAAGCCCATCACGTAATAAATAGTATTGAAGATAGTCAAATTAAAGTTTTACATAGAATGTTTGAAAGATATAAAAATATTTATATGACAGGGAAACCTGAAAAAAATACAGATGCCGCCAAAGACCCTAATGTATTTCCTCCTGCTGTTCTATTTTCTGCTCGTAAAAAATTTGAAGTACCTACTATAGATGAGGGATTTTCTAAAATTATAAAAATAAACGCGAAACCTATTAAATGGGATGGTCGTAAATATAGAAATAAGGCTATATTTTTTGATATAGACGGAACGCTAAGACACACCGAAGATTTAAAATATAAATATCCTATACTTCCCGAAGAAGTAATGCCTATCCGTTTTATTCCATTAGATGAACAGAAAACAAAATTAAAAGAACTTCAAAAAAAACAATATAAACTAATAGGAATAAGTAATCAATCTGGTATTTCTAAAGGTACTATAACAGAAGAACAAGTTATAACTTGTATGAACAAAACAAGAGATATGTTAGATATTAAAGAAAAAGACTTTCCTATATCTTATTGCCCTCACAATGCCTTTCCGATAACATGCTATTGTAGAAAACCGCAAGTTGGTCAAGTTGTTCATTTTGTTGAAACTCTAAAATTAAATCCGTCAAAATGTATATTTGTAGGTGATCGTAAAACAGATGAAACCACCGCTATAAGAATGGGAATAAAATTTATAACTGCTGAAGATTTCTGGAAATATAAAAATATATAGTTTTTGTTGTCAGACTTTCAGACGTTTTTAGTAATTTACTTTGTGATTGAAACCAATACCAGCAATAGTTCCCATATATATAGTACTTATCTTGTTAAAGTTTTCATCATATTCATTTTTATACTTGAACTCAATGATATCATCATCTTTCAAATTCTTGATATGAACATATTGAATGGTATCGAAACAATTCAAATCTTTGAGATACTGAAACGTACCGTTATCATTTACGTAAATATTATCTCTTGAAATATTCGGCATATTAGACCTATCGGGTTTATAATGTTTATTAACATTTACACAATCAACAGAGAATATAATATTTTCTCTCGCGAAAATAGATTCGAATGATTCTTCGTATTTTATATTTTTTTTATTTTTTTTGAGAATCCACTCCATAATTTCATATTTTTCAATAATTTCATAGAGTTGTGCTTTATTCATTCTGTATATGAATTTAATCTTCTTAATACTATTGGCTTCACAGAATATTTTAATCAAATTCCTAAGTTCATCGTTCTTAATATGCTTACAAATTCTCGCCATTATGGTATTCGCTGGTATTCGCTGGTATTCGCTGGTATTCGCTGGTATTCGCCGGTATTCGCTTGTGAATGCTCTGTTGTTGTCAGTGATTGGTTGAACAATGATAAACAGAGAATTATGTTATTATCAATTTTAGATAAAAAATGGTAAAAATTGAACAAATTTATATTGTAATAAAATATAATGTTGTAAAATAGTAAATATGGGAGATTATTTATTTATAGATATAAGAAAAAGCGATGAGGTTTATTCGCGTCGTTTTGATAAATCACATAATTATGATGTATATTATATACCTATGTATATGATAAGATTTAATGTTGATATTATAAGAAAACATTTAAATTACAAAAAAGAAATATATATAGTATGTAATTCTGCGAGTCGCTCGCAATTTATTAAAAATAAATATTTTGCTAATGATCGTAATATAATTGTAAGCAACTCTTTACAATTTAATAATTTATCTCACGGTACTAATACTATAATATTAAATAATAATAATACTATGAAAATAAATGTAATTGGTAGCGACGGTTTCAATTTATATAATATTATGAGAATAACTCAAATAATTCTAGGCTCTTTAATATTAGTTATAGGCGGTTATACATTATATTCTACATATTCTTATAAGAATATAAATAAAGTTCCTTTAATTATATTAATATTATTCGGTTCTATGGCATTATTTAATGGTCTCACATCGACATGTTCTATATCTACAATATTTATAGATTATCTAAATTAATCTATTTTCATTCGAATATTTTATCTATTTCTGTATCAGTTAAATATTCTAATTTATATTTTTTTCTTAATGTTATATATCCTTCTTCGGTTCTATATTTTTTATTAAATATATCATTGACATATTCCTTATACAATATATTTTTAATTATTCTATATATAACTTCGTCGTAATTTTTATTTAATATTATTACTATTATAGAATATTCCATATTATCTACATTAGATAGTAAATATGTATCATCGCTTTTACTCCAATAATTATTCTTATATTTCTTTATTAAATCTTCTATTGTAAAATTATATTTTACATTATCTTTCATTACCTAACAATACTATTATAATATAGAGATTTTTGATATTTTAATTGCGAAGTATATATTTATAATCTGTTGTAATAAATCCATTGAATGATGAACTTGCGGCCGTAGTATATGCCCCAAAGTTCTCTACATATACCCATTCGCCTACTACTAATTCAGGTAGCATTATTTCATTAGCAATCAAATCCATGCTATCGCACGTCGGACCGAATATTTTGCTTTTATATAATTTTTTTTCATTACGTTCATTGAAAGGTTGTATAATAGGATTATTATGATCAAAATATATACAATTGAAAGATCCATAGACACCATCATTAAGATAATATATTATGATTTCTTCTAATTCATTTGTATCTTTATTTAAATATTTCTCGCGTTTTTTACCAATTACATTCAATACGAGAATATGTGATTTTTCTACAAAATATCTTCCAGGCTCTGCAATAAATTGAATAGTTTCATTATCTATCTCTGTGCTGAAAAATTCTTTTTGGGCACTGTTAATAGTTTCCGCTATTTGGTCAATATTTATAGTATTTTCTGAATATACTCCGGGAAATCCTCCGCCAATATCTATAATATTTATATTAATATTATTTTTAATTGCCAAGTCATATGCTTCGCGACAAGTTTTAATTGCGTTATAATAATTATCAAGAGAACGGCAACCACTTCCTACATGAAAACTGAAACCTACAAGATTTAAATTCAATGTATTCATAAGAGTAATTAATTTCTCAACATTTTCTAATTTACATCCAAACTTAGAATTGAATTGACAAATACTATTACTATCATCAACTGCTAAACGTAATAGAAGTTTAGAATATGGATGATACAATTTAATTTTATAAAGTTCTTCTTCGCAATCAAAAGTCATCATATCTACATCATTCGCCCTCGCATATTTTATTTGTGATGACATTTTACAAGGGTTAGCAAAAATGATTTTATTAGGGTCATTTGTATATTCTATAACAGATTTAATTTCATTCTCAGAAGCACAATCGAAATATGTTCCTAGACAACATAGTAAATCTAAAATAACAGGGTTAGGATTACATTTAACAGCATAATATGGTTTAATATTTGGAAAATTAGTTATCCATTTCTCATATAATTTAATAATTTCACCTAAATCAATAATATAAAAAGGTTGTTCGCTCTGATTATTTTTAAGAAAGTCATTTATAATATCATATGTGGTATATTCTATGCTAAATAATTTAACATTGTATTTTTCTAATAGTTGATTATTAAAACTCATTATAATTAAATCTTAAATTGCTCATTTGTTTATATATTTATAATATAAACTATAAATAAAACATTTATATTACTCATTCAAGTTATATAGAGTATAATAGTAATCTTAAAAATAATTTTTGCTTAATTCCTGTGACATTAAGTAATCCAAAATCCGAAGGAATCGAAGTTAAATATTATCAAATGAATGATGATTGTGGTACATCAAGTGTATATTATCCAGTTGATAAAATTTTAGGTCCAATAGATAGCATAATAAACACAAGATTATATTCTTTACAGAAATTTTTTGATATATTTGATTGAAATAGATTTCCGTATATAGAATATATAAAAATAGATGCTCAAGGTCAGATTATAATATAATATTGGGTTCTGGAGAATATCTGAAGGATAGAGTTGTGTATATAACAATACTACAGAAAATACGAGGATATATTTAGAGTCACAAGGATTTATTCAAGTATATGACAAAAATACATTAGACCCTACATTTTTAAATAAGAAATTTCTGCATTTAAAAGCTGATATATTCATATATCAGCGTTGATAATAGTTTTAGTATAAAGAAATATATTTTTTTTACATATTAGAGGGTTCAGAATAAGTCATCGCGTATTCTCGTGCTCTATCGCGGTCTATTATGAACTTTATATAATCCGTATATACATAAAAAATATCTTCTTTTACAATAAACATATAGACGACATACATTAGAATAAAGTATGTCAATATAATATCATATATTGTTATTTTGCGATTCATTATGATAAATAAGGGAATTATCATACCTATCGTATTTAAAAAAAAATTGATTGTAATACTTAAACAAATAAGTATTACATTATTATATACAAGATCAAATAAGTATTACATTATTATATACAAGATGAGTGAAACAACTTATAACAACGATATTTCTGGATTAGCAAATATTAATGAACTTTATGAGAGTTCATTAATAAAAAAATGGATTAAATTAATTCCAACTGATAAAACAATTCCATTTGAGGAATATAATAGAAAAGACCATTTTATTCCAATAGCAGATATAGTTTTAGATAGTGAATTATTTACATCTGGAAAAAAACAAGGAAATAAAAAAAGAAATACTTTAATTCAATTTGTTCCAACCATTTCAACGGAAGCTTTTAACAAAAAAACAGAATGGTTATATTTACTTGTAATTAATGGTATGATTGTTAAAATTGGTGGAACGAGAACTGGACTTAAAGGAAGGGTTGCATCTTATCTTTGCGGTCATCATATAGAAGAAAGAGGAAAATCTGGCGATTGCTCTAAAACAAATGGTTTTATTTATAACACATTTGAGTTTTACCTAAATTTAGGTTGTAAAATTCAAATGTATGGATATGAATTACCTAAAACCGAAATTACTATTGAAATTTTCGGTAAAGAAACAAAAATAACAACACAAACATACCATGCTTATGAAAGCACATTTTTGGAAGATTATAAAAAAAATTATAACAAATATCCTATATTAAGCGACAATTGCGACCCAGATTACAAAGAATAATTTTATACATAAATTTACAGATTATGACAAATATATTCAATTTCTTCTTTTGTAATGTTAAAATAATTATATAGTTCTTGATGATTTCCAGAATATTCTATGGTTGGAATAGGAAAACTTTGTAATATTCTTATATTGTTAAAATTTCCCCAACGACAAATATTATTTATAAATACATATAAGGGATGCTGTAATATTTGTAAATATTTTTTTGCTTGTTCTTCATTAGAACATATTATAAATACGATTGATTGTGTCATTCCACAATTATCAATAAATACACTATACTTATCTGTTGTTGATATAAATATTTTATATCCTTCTTGAAATTTATGAGGTCTTGATGAATATACGGTTTGACTTGGTGTATGAATTAATTTGTATTTAAATTGTTCTGTTTTTTCATCACGAATAAATTCCGCCTTTGTATATTTATGTAAATCACTACTGGTTTTAACCTCAAATTTTGGTAGAGTTGTATTATCAATTGTTTTTGATAATATATTTTGAACCATTTGATTGTATAATAATGGAATGTATTTGCGCTGTTTTGATATGACTGAACTAACATATTCTTTTTTCTTCCATATTCCAGAAACATTAATATTTTTGTAGAAAGCACAATTTTGAATTATATACCAAGTAAAACTGGAACCAATTTTTTTGAAATATTTTTTTGCAGTATGTATATCCAAATGGATTATTTGTAATGATGTAATTATTTCAATTAATACATTTCTATCAGCATAAGACATCCAATTATCTGGTGTAATAAATAATAAATAACCATTTGGTTTTAGTTGTGATAATGTTTTTTCAATAAAATCCTTAATTAAGTTGTGATTTTTGGATGCCCTTTTACCATTTTCTAATAATTTTGCGTATGGTGGATTAGCAACGATTAAATCATATTTTTTACTACTATTAAATGTAATAAAATCATGGTTAGTTATTTGTAAATTATATTTTTCACTACAAAATACACTACGCACATTTTCTAATCTACTTTCATTAATATCATTAAATTCTAATATTTGTTCTAATATTGTTTTTTTATCGTGATACTTTAACAATTCAAATATGATAGGAATACTGAAATTTCCATTACCACAACAAGGGTCTAATATGGATAAATCACTTTTTCCCCATAACTCGTTAGGGATTTTACTTATCATTTCACTTATACAATTAATCGGCGTAGGTTCATCGTTGCTTGATTTGTATGTGCTTTTATCAGTATTTAATGTTTCATCATAATATTTTTTAATTTCGTTAAAGGTTGATGTATCAATTGTTATTTTTTGCGTATGTTGAATTGCGACAGACACATTTTCAACAGACGAACGTAACGGAACATTTAATTTATTTAATTTTTCTTCAACTGACTTATCAATCAATTCTTTAATTTTGCTCTCATTAACACAAGGAGTTTTTCTTTTTTGATGTTGAGTATAATGAGATTTACTATTAAACTCTTTACCGCATTTTTCGCAACTAATTTTAGACATTTTTAGTGTTTATAATATATTGTAATATTATATTTTTAAATCAATTTTTATTATAATAATTAATATTAACTATTTTCAGTTTTCCTAAATATTGTAATCCAACAATTCAATTATAATATTCATTCAATTTTATGTAAGTAAAAATCGGCGTTTGAAATATAAAAAGGTGTAAAAGAGAGCGAGGGTTCAATAGTGGGATTATAATAAATAATGTGAATATGAAGAATGTTAAAGCGATACTAATCAATATTACAGGATTATATGGAAAGATACCGATAAAATATAAAATGGTATAAAGGGAAATCTAAATTGAAAAGAATCTGTCAATAGTGATTATGTGTTTGTTGTCCATTATTTTTATTTATATATATTTACTTATATTATTTATTTTATAATATTTTAGAGAAACCAAGAAAAAATAAAAATCTGAAGGAATAATTTGAGTACATAACTTGTTTTATTTAGAAATTTCTAGAAAACTTTTGAAACTTTAGAAAAATAAAAGTTATGTACTCAAATTTTAAAAGTATATTTTTAAGATTTTTTGGTTTGATATAATTGATATATATATTAGATAATAATTATGACATCTTCTTATAGATATAATGCGTTTCATCGTGGTACTTATTTGTAACAAAGTATTACTTTAGAATAAATATGTTATATTTTTTAAATTTTTAGATAAAAATTGATACCAAAATTATACATAATTATCACTATTATAGTCAAAAGCAACTACAGATT
>Ga0208974_1000392_pt1 | contig 18668 bp, 25 predicted proteins | sample GreLakmeER15MSRF_FD_187699 | JGI IMG/M metagenome (GOLD analysis project Ga0208974, IMG submission 187699) | Freshwater lentic microbial communities from great Laurentian Lakes, MI, USA - Great Lakes metaG ER15MSRF (SPAdes) | ecosystem: Environmental > Aquatic > Freshwater > Lake | place: Great... | reverse complement strand
CGGCAAGGCTTCGCTGAGTTATTGGGGTGTTGGCGCGAACCAACCCATTAACGAATATCTTGAACATGTAACCAACCGACAGATCGGTGGTTTGCATAGATAGTTCGTCAAGAAATTTTCTTATTGTTATGGCGTTGGTTTTGGCGGAGGCTAATTTTGTACTAACCGTACGAGTTTCCTGTGCCGTCAGCGTCATTTTTCCGGACAAGTCCTTGTATGTCGCATCCTCAATCCAGGCGGTTCTAGATTTTAGCCGGCTTGTGTCAACACCAAACGAGGCAGATAAAGTATTTACCGGTCCCGTGCCTAAATATTTAGTATGAAAGACAATTCCAAGATTGCTATTTTTCATCTTTTCTGCCAACGGATCTTTAGATGGGACGGCATACACAATGGTGTTTGGTTTAAATGTCAGATATTCTTCACCATTAATGGTCTGCATCTTCTTTTTGTCAGGAGTAAACATCACATCCCCTTGAAGGACTTCAGTCATACCCAAGTCTTTGAGTTCACGGTACACATGCTTCAAGGTGTTGATTAATCCAGCTTTCCCCTCATAATGAAGTTCGATATCAAATTCATCGAAGGACAACCGTTGATTATTAGAGAACGCTGCATGTTTGGTGGCCACAAAAAACGCCTTAGTTTCTGGGTCTTTTCCGCACACTACTGCGGGAGCCCCGTCCCATTTCACCGTGACGTTCACCCCTGTGTTGCTGTTTCCTTCAAACAACTGCAAAAGCGCCTCAACAAACGCAATGGATTGTTGGGCGCCTTTATATCCTAGATTGATGATGTCATCTTCTAGGTGTTCTAAATGTTTATTTTGCTTGGCTAGTCCTGCCATATTTTTAGTCAGTTGAGTATAAAGGCACTACTATTTATACTACACACTAGATAACAATTCATCTACCGCCTTCTTTCGATTAAGAATAGATAGTAATGTGTATCCTGACACTAAATTTTCAAGTACATCTTCAAACATTTCCATTGTATGATCTGCATTGTCTATGTCAAACTCATTGAACATTTTTTCATAAAACTTTATGGAAAACTGAGTTTCCTTTAGAATTCTTTTGGTTTCTTTTTCAGTCCAAGATTCCCAATTAATGGAATATCCTTGTGCTATACCTTCACCGATGGATTTTACAAAAGCAAGATGCATCGTATTCATTGTTAGTTGTATAGAGTATTGCGTTTCCAACGAAGCGCCCTTTCAAATTCTGCTTTTTTCACTTCCCAGAGCTGTTTTACATTGGAATTTTTCGCATTAGAAATCATCATGGTAATATTATTCAGGACTCGCTCATCTCGTAGAATATCTTCCATAGTTTCTCCCTGACAAATAAATTCAGTGGTATATTCAGTTTCATCTTCTGTTTCAGATTCTCTCAACACATAAGTATCCACTTGTTTAAAGAACTTGGTAGGTGAGAGCACCATGTATGTAAAGGCAACTGCCGTGGGAAGTTGATACCAAACATGCATGATGCTCATCACCTTTTCCATGTTTACTTTCTCTTAGCCAGTAAAGATGGAACTGCCGGCCGTACTGTAGGCTGCGGCAACGATAGCGCGAGAAGGGGTTCCCATACGATAGTTAGTACCAGTGCTAGTACGGTTCGTGTAGACGCAGAACCCGTCGTTACGAAGGTCGTTCACGCGAGCACGGAGGTTGCGAACGCCGAAACGTGAGCGAGCCTGTGCTGAGGTGATGGTACGACCGGTTGAAAGATACTGAATTAAACGCTCATTTTGTGACATGATAAATCTCCTGTATTCGCCCCTTTCAAGAAAGGTTGCATGGCGGGCGGGTAAACCATGCAACCATAGTATAATTACTTATTCTTTGTAGTCGCCTGAGCCGGCTTTGTCTTAGGGATCAGACGATTGGTAGCACGTGCTACTGCTTCCTGCTGAACCTGATCGAGACTCAGAGAAACAGATTGCTGCAGCAGATAATTGACGGCATCTGCCTTAATCATGGCCTTAGGCAAAGAATGCCAAACGATGTCATTTGCGCCAATCTTCTGTAGTACCTTACTGCGACGAACCATGTCGCATGCGAAGCGAACCTTCGTGCCGTTACAGCCCTTGCCGCCTGTCGAGAAACCAATGAAGTTGACCGTGTCTGAATTACGCATAATATATTCTCCTGAGAAAGTTAGAGTTTTCACTTACATCTTAAAGATAACACATATCGTACCGTTTGTCAAGCCTTTACTACATTCATTTCACCACTTTCATCACCCAAAAACATGGAAAGGTCAAAGTATCCTTCGCCGAAACTGGCCAATCGGTCTAGATATTCTTGCTCATCTAAATCCAAAACTGCCCAGAATCTTTCGATTACAGTGACTTCCTCATTTTTGAGGACCTGCTGTTGTGTCATTGTCGTACCCTCGGTTTTTTTGTTGAGTTATGTTCCTTACTTTAAATATAACACCTTTTGGTCAATTTGTCAAGCCCTTGGCTAAGTGCTTATTTTACAACAACTTACGATGGGGTGGGGCCCAGTGCACAGGGAATCCAGCGCCAGATTTTACGCATTAATGATTTTTTCAATCTATCCCATTCGGTCCCTTTAAAGGCATCTTTATAAAATTTGTAACTATACAATTTTCTATGCCCATCAATATATTTTAAAATGGTTGCAGGATTTGATGTTGGGTAGTATTGATTAATTTCCATGGCGATGTCATGGGCGTATGCCTCAATCTCACACCATGTACTCAAATACTCTATATGTTTCAACCGTTTTTTTGATAACTTATCCGAGTGATATACTTTTATTAATCTGTCTGAATGTTCTGGACGAAATTCATATTGACTCTTATGAATGAATTCATGTTGAATAGTTTGTGATAACATGAACATGAATCCATTATATCGTGCTCGGGTAAATAGAAACTTTTTTTTATTGGGCGCAAAATGAGCATTGATTACAATAGGAATTACTTTTTCTTCTGTATCATAATGTCCCGAAAAGGAATAATATTGGTAAGAACTAATGGTATTCTTTAAATTAACATCTCTCACAATTTTTCCTTTGGCCCCCAAAGGGCGAAGAATTTTATTCATTCTTCTACTTATTTGGCCATATGTTAGCTCACTCCCGATAATATCATCAGGAGGGAAATGTTTTTCTATTTCTTTGTGTAGCTTACTAGCCAGATACATAATTCCCCCTGGGTCAAGATACTACTCACTATTTATATTTTAATATTTTCAAAGTTTCGAGAAAATGTCTTAGAGGACACAAAATTCGGACGATTGTTGTAATCTTTCTTTTCAGGTTCTTGCATAATACTCTTTTGAGCGCTCATATCCAAATCAAACAGCTTCATCTTGGCTCTATCAACACCAATCACAAATCTTTTGTGCTGTGAGGGATCGTTATACCGATTTTTTAATTGTTTAATGAGAAGCTGTCCCAATTTCTCTAAATCTTCTGTAGAAATCAACGCAAACATAAAATCAGCGGTTGCTGGAAGACCAAATGATTCTGATGTATCTGTCAATTCTACATCGCTATTTGAATATCCAGTTCGAGTAGTCTGTGTAGCCGTCATGATGGGGACATTAAACTCAACTGCTAACCCACGAAGTTCTTCTGCGATACCTTTGATATAAATGTAGCTGTTTACACTCCCTGACATCTTGAAGCGACTGCTTGCACAAATGTTCAAATAATCAATAAAGATGATGTCTGGACGAATATCTTTCTTTAAACTTAATTCATTTAGCAATGCGCGAAAATGTCCTGCATGTGCCGACGCCGTAGGATATTCTTTGATGATGAGTTTACCTTCAGTCTTTTTCTGAATGCGTGTAATTCTATCATCAAACATTTGTTTTGGAAGATTCTTTAAATCATCCATTGTGACATTCATCAAATTTGCGTCAATACGTTCAGCAATCTTTTCTTCTGCCATTTCCATTGTAATATACAATACATTCTTGCCTTGACTTAAGGCACCTGCCGCCATGTGACACATGAATAATGACTTACCTACGCCCGTACCGGCCAGTGCAACATTCAATGTCTTTTTCGATAATCCACCTTTTGTAATTTTATTGAAGAATTCCAAATCGAACGGAAGCTTTTCTTCAACCCGATGATAAAAATCAAACCGAGATTCACTATCTTCTAGATAATCATGTCCTACACTGTTATCAAAACTAATTGCAAGAGCATCCTTCAGAATTTCTGGAATAGCATCAGATGTGAGTTTATCATTTTTTCCATCAATGATTTGAATGGATTGGACAATGGCATTATACACCGCCTTATCCTTACAGAATTTTTCTGTTTCAACGAGTAACCATTCAATGTTGTTTTCTTTCTGTGTTAATGTTTCAAGAACAGAAGTGATGCGATAATACTCATCTTCAGTTAACGTCTTGTCATTCTGACATGAGATGGATAACGCCTCAACACTAGGCGAAGCGTTATACTCATCTACAAAGTTTCGAATGTGATAATATAATTTTCGTTCTATTGAATCTATAAAATATTCATCTTTGATGAAGGGAATAACTTTTCGTAAATAATTTTCATCATTCAGAAGGTTGCTCAGTATCAGGGTCTCCAGTTTCATTTACATTCTCCGTTGAGATATTTCGCTTGTCTTCCACTTGCTGCTCCATGATAGTTTGAAGAATCTTACCAATGTTGCCCTCAATTTCTTCTCGGCGTTCTTGTAAGATAATCGTTTCTGGGAGATGAATCAAGTTATAATCAAAATTAATTATGCCATTTCCTTCTGCATCTTCTCCTGTAAATTCAACCGTACCAAATGTAAAACATGTTCCCTGTAGGGGACCGCTATCAATTTCAATATAATGAGTTGCCGTGTTTACATCGGCGTATTCGATATTTTCTTTTACAATGTAACTAGAATTAGACATTTTCATACTCCTCTTGGATAATTTTATCAGTAAATTCCGCTATTAAGGATGAATTGGAAATAGAGTAATGTGTAGTGATCCAATCTCTGAATGTGACATCAGCAAGAATAGACATCCAGAATTCCTTTGTATCTGTATCATTTTGGCGATACTTTTTTTCCTCTCCCTTCTTTTGATACCACCCATTTGCTGGCTTCACAACATGTCCTGATTCAAGTGCAACATCCAGCAATCCAGACCATGTGCTAATACCTCCCTCAAAGGATACTTCAACAGGAATCTTACTCTTTTCACGGACAAAGCGAGACTTCTCAACATTGATGATGAAGTTGTATCCTGTCAATCCTTCGGCGCTCTTTTCCTGTTGACGCCCAATGATGAAAATGTTGTCCGCGGAATAATACACGCCAGTACCACCTGATACAATGTCCTTCGGAAACAGCCCAATTTCCTTGTATGTGTGATTCACGACAACCATAGGAATGTCCTTGATGGTTAAATGAGGGGTACACATCCGAAACAAACTTTTAAGTTGCTTGGCACGTGTCATATCTGCAACAGACTTTCCTTCTAATGCGTCATCTACTTCTTTCTTAGACGCCAAATTACCAATTGAGTCAACAATGACGATAACATGTTCGCCTCGTTCAATGTTGTTAATCTGTGACATCATATCATGCTTCAGTTGTTCAATGTCTGTGATAGGAGTATGAATTACGCGGTCAGTGTCAATGCCGAAGCTCTTGAAGTATCCTGCAGGTGCACCAAATTCAGAATCATAAAATAGAATGGCAGCATCTTCATATTTGTCCATGTAGCTCTTGGCAAGCAACATGGCAAAGGCAGTTTTGAAATGTTTACTAGGGCCGGCAAATACCGTCAAGCCAGGGGTCAACCCCCCGTCCAACTTGCCCGATAGTGCCACATTAATCATAGGCACGGGCGTCTGAATCATATCCTTTGCTGTAAAGAATTTTGAGTCGGTTAGTATTTCGGTTTCACGAATTGTAGAATTTTTACGCAACTTATTAATTAATGACATAACATCTCCTTAAAATAAATCATCTAGTGTGGCAATCTTACGAGGTGACCAACTCATACAATCAAGAATGGTTCGCATAGGTTCTATAAAACTTTTTTCGAACATTGTATTATAATCAACATACTTATGTAAGTCAAGCTCTTTAGGCAATGTTGTTGCAAATGCGATACTGTTCTCTTTAATAGGATTCGGTTCTTTCAAATACAAATACTTAATTTTATCCCCTTCTTTAATCAGTTCGTATTTCCTATCCAACTTCTGTTTTGTAACATAATGGTTATACAACAATGAACCACGAACATGTAATGGAGTTGCCTTTTGATAGATGTTGGCAGTTGATTTATATTTACTCATGTTGTTAGCACTTCGCGGGAATGCAATCTCCTCAGGAGACATTTGCATAAACTTCATTTCAAGATCAGCAATATATTGTTGAATTTCATCCTGCGATTTTGTAAGTGCCAACTTTACCGTATTGCGAAGATATTCCCGAATACTCCCAGGGGTACTACTTCGAACAATTTCTAATCCCTGAACTTTCAGTTTCGGTTCTTTGTATCGCACTCCTTCACTATCATACACGTTCAAGGCATATCGCTTCTTGGCAACCCAAATAGCCGTATCGGCAATTACTTCACGTTTAAACTCCATTTTTGGAACAAACCCATTTGTTACTTCCATAATTTGCTCGCATGCCCGCGCCAACACAATACTAATTTTTTCTTTACAGAATTTATCAATAATCTCAACTACTTTATTTTTATCATGAGTTGAAAAGTGCTTCTTGACAAGAGTATCCAATGTGATATAACAACTATCTGTATCTGAATAGAATGTGTATTCAATATTTTCTGTACCGCATGTTTTATTCAAGTATTCATTCAAAGCACGACCAATATGTTGAATGATGTATTGTCCCGTCAAAGTGATACCTTCGGCAATTCTGTCATCGTAGAAACGAAAGTATTGATTTGCCCAGGCACCATACAAACTATTCAACTGAATCTTACGAGCCATTTGAATGTTGTTATACTTAGAAATCAATTTTATCTGCTCAACATCTTTTGTTTTTTCATACTCTTGTTGTGATGCAATCATTTTCTTTTTGTAAAACACCCGCTCACTAAAAATCTTTTCAACAATTTCGGGAAACAATCCCTGATGCGCGGTAGTGTAGCAATATCCATTGGCAGCCATCGTCACATTCTGTTCATGCAATAGATTGACATGGGTAGTATTGCCATCCAACAATTTCTCAGGGGAGATGTCCAAAGATGTATTTGACATCATTGTTTCCGGACTCATATTATATTGCATAATGATACTAGGATACAGCGATGCCGCGTCAAAACTCACAACCCATTCATACTTACCTGGTACGGGTTCTTTTACATATGCCCCTGCAATTGTTCTACCTTCGTGATGTTCTTTTTGTTGAACAATGATATTCTTTGCCCACAAATGATTATGAAGGATACAGTCCCAAGTACGCACCGCCGAAAAAATGTCATTAAAGTTGCACTTGGCGTCATATGCCATTGTGATAACCAATTCAATCAATTTCATTTTATCTTCAAGAGCGTCAACCAACTCTACGTCAATAACGTTATATTCCACAAATGATTGCCAATCATTCGTATAGTGGTCTTTGAACGTTTCATATTTTGTTTCCAACTTTTTACGTCCTAACTCGTGCTGGGCAATGTAATCAAGTTTATAACTTTCTTGAGTAGAGTATGTAAACTTTTTATACAAATCCAGATAATCTAAACTACTTACGCCGAAAATATCAGCTGTGAGAAATTCTCGACCATTTCGTGTAATATATCGTTCATTAACAATACGCCAAGGTGAAAGCTCCTTAATCCTATCCTCTCCTAATATTCTCTTGATGCGGACAAGAAGATATGGCATATCGAATAGTTGTGTGTTCCAACCTGTCACAACATCTGGCATTGTTGCTTGCCAAAAGTGAAGAAATGTAGACAGCAAATCCGCTTCATCGCGGCATTTCACATATTCAAAATTATTTTTATTGGTGATGTGCTTAATGTTATCAACATCAAATTTCTTTGCACCAAAAGTAGTAATTTTCTTCGTGTTATTATCTTGCACCGTGATGAGCAGGACTTCTTCAATAGGATTATCAATACTCGGAAATCCATTTTCTGAAGCAGTTTCAATATCTAAAGACAGAATTGTTAATTGACTAATATCATAATCAATTTCAGTAGGATACTTTTCTGTGATGTATTGATAGGCAAATGAGGTGTTACCGAAGATGGGAAAGTTTTCCACCTCCTTATACTTCTTTATAAACTCTTTTGCATCGTTAATATCACCAAACTGAATAGGCTCTAAATTGTCACCAAACAAACTTGTGTGTTTTGTTTTGTTTTGTGATTTGATAAACATCGTGGGACGAAATTCCACTCGATGATTATCCCGCTTGCCGTTACGAATTTCACGGACAAGAATTTTATTACCATATTGCAAGATATTCGTGTAAAAATTCTTCATTCAACCTCCTCCGGGCTATGAATGTAATATAACATGATGATATACTTTTGTCAAGATACAACAAACCTCCCTTTCGGGAGGCCTGTTTATGTTATACGAGTTCTAGCTTTGGTCGGTCAGGCATGATGATTCCTTTACCGGTAATCCTATTATATTCATTCTTCAGTTGGTCGGCTGCCTCATACAACAATACGATATGTTCCCGAGAATAAGAAAATTTCTTGGAAGCCGCGAATGGCAGAAATGGCGCAAGACCAATAGAATATTGATGTTCTTGTGTCGGGATAAGCACAACCACACATGGATTTTCAATGGTAAGTGTGTCCCCTTGGACCTCAACATCACCTATCAAATCTTCGCCGGTAATTAGTTTGATACATTTAATCATAATAAACTCAACTGTAGGGGGTTAGGAGGATGCTACTTAATTACAAAATTTCAATTTTGCGTGGCTTCTTTTCTTCTGGAATGATGCGTTCCAGCTTAATAGCTAGCACACCATCCATAAGTGAAGCATCATTGATTACTACGTCATCGGCCAATGTCCACTTTCGTGTAAACGCACGCTTGGCCAATCCACGATGAACATATTCCACATCTTCATCTGTGTTGTTCGTGTTGGCAGTAATGGTGAGGACACCCTCTGCCATTACTACATCTAATTCACTGCGCTTAAATCCAGCGACAGCAAGTTCGATACTCCAATGTTCAGCATCATGCTTAACAATGTTGTATGGGGGATAGTTGCTTACACTATTAGCCGATTCAATAGTATGAAACCGGTCCCAGAGACTATCAAAGCCAATGGCCCATGGTGTGTTAAGAGATGCAGCGTTAAAAGTATAGGTACGTGTCATAATTCCTCCTTTGAGCGAATGTGTTAGTGATACCCTTTCGGCGTATCTTACAGTTAAATATAACTCCTAACACCCCTACAGTCAAGTCTTATTTCTTTTTTCCAATATTATATTTTGCCACTAAATTCCAACTACTCTTTTCACCAAATGCGAGTACTTTGATTTGGGATAAAGGAGCAGTATCTTCACACATATCAACATTTACAATATCAATTAATCCCCAATCTTCAAGAAGATGTGCAACTGTATTGCGTCTATGTAAATCATTGTCTGATAAATCAGCATGCTTGCCATCTAACGCAAACAGCTCTTTAAAATGTACAATGAAATATCGTCCTTGCTTATGCAAGATGTGACAGCTTTGATATAGTGTTTGATCCTTACGTGATGCAACACCAATACGTGTCAATGTTTCCCGAACTTTTAAGAAGTCATCAGCATTTACTAATTTAACTTCTAGTGGTTCATACCCAGGAACAGAAGGTATGTTAATTAAATCATGTGCCATTTGTCAATCCACCTGTGTTCAATTTTTCTTTAATTGTGAGAATTTGTTCTGGCGTCAGTAATTTTAATGCCTGAAGTGCCTTTTCAGTATTATATTTATAATATTGTTTAATCACTTCAACATCTTCAACTTTTTCAGCCTTTAACCACTTATTAAATCTTTTACGTGGTCTCACACTATTTATAAGAAAAGTGAATTGCAGGTGTTTGCCTAAATGGGAACGACTGTTCATTTCATTGGCGAAAATGACAGTATCAGGACCGAAACTTAAACTTTTGTTTACAATAAACGGATTATATTGTTTTTCACTCCAATCGTCAACAATGAGTGCATCCTTAGAGTAATGAATGGCATTCACAAAATCGAAAGGACTAATTTTCGGAGTTTTATATTCCTCAATTTTTTCTTCTACGATTTCTTCGCCATCAAGATTCATCATGTGTCACTAAGTCTAATGTGGCAGTTTCTTCGAACATCTTATAGTTTCTATATCCTCGTTCTGTGATGAATTCAACATCATGCGAAGGATTTTTATCTACATTGATACTACTCTTTCCCCGATAGAAATCTAACGGATACAGATACACATTATCTGGAGTGTCAACATCAACCCCAAAAAGAATATCAATACCAATTTTGGCATAATCTGTCTTTCTTCTTTTTGACCCCTTGTCCTTACCATTTCCTGTACCATATGTTTCAATACTTCTATTTTTACTAGTTAATGCCTTTACTTGTACCAGCTTTTGCTCTCCTGTTCGGGGATGACGAATCACTAAATCATATGGAGAGGATGTATTCACAGGAGTTGACATCTCCCAACCTCGATAGATGAAAAATTTCTGAGCCGTTAGTTCTGCGATTTGTCCTTTTTCATGGGCAGTCACATATGTCGAATAGGAATCGGGAATAAGATTCATAGTATTTTTTTCATCTCACATGACGCCATAATTTCTGTTAAACATGCCACTAAATTAATTTCTGCGTCAGCTACAAATGCTGCTTTATATTGATAGTCAGCTAACAATAATACGAACTGGGGAACCTGAGATACTTCAGGCAATAACGTATCATATAATTTTCGAAATAACATGTTCGGATCGTTGTCCATGTTGTTGACAACCCAACTGCGCATCTTTTTAAAGTCCTTTTCTCGGAGAGATGCAATCAATTCCTTCATGTTTGCATCCCCCATATGACTGAGAATGCCTACGTCAACATTGCCTGAAGATGCATATCGCTGTAATTCATTCAACACTCGGCGATAATCAGGAAAATGTTTATTTAATACTTCAGCAACCACCTTTGGATCAAATGTCACTTGTTCTTCTTTCAAAATATCTGTCAATCTCTTGAAGAATTTTGTTGCCATTACAGGCTTGTCATCCTTTGTCAACTTGAAATCAATCACAGTCGTTCTACTATGTAGAGGCGGGATGATTCTATTCTTGTAATTACATGTGAAAATGAAACGACAATTCTTACTAAATTCTTCAATGAAACCACGAAGGGCGGGTTGTGTGGAGTTAGGATTCAAATAATCAGCTTCATCAAGAATCACAACCTTTGTCTTGCCCGCAAATGATACTGTGCTGGCAAAATCTTTAATCTTAGTCCTCAGAACATCAATACCTGATTCCTCAGAACCGTTGATAATAATATAATCACATTCCAATTCTTCACACAGAGCCCGTGCCACCGTAGTTTTACCTGTACCTGCTGTGCCTGCCAAGAGCATGTTAGGAATATTGTCCTTATCAATAAACTCTTGGAAGGTATTTTTTAATGATTGCGGAAGAATACAATCGGAAATTTTCCGCGGACGATACTTTTCAACCCAAAGAAACTGCTCACGATTTACTTCCATAATATATTATACCTTTGAAGTGGCGTCGGCTGCAATCAAATATGTTAATTCAGAAGTGGTAGATTCAAAGAAAAATACTAATACCTTGCCTGCTTTGGCAATGGCATACGACACATGAACTGTATAGTCACCAGGAACAATCTTAAATGTGTCAATTGCCATTTTCACATCAAACGACATATCACTTTCTCCCAAGGGCTGAGTTAATGAATGAGCCGTTGAATTCTTTGGATCATTTACACTTAAAATAACCTTGCCATTTTTTGATACGATATTCATCATTGTAGCAGACACAACAGAAGCCGTCTTAACGACCATATTGATATCAGATGCGCTGAGTTTAAATGAATACAAATGTTCAAGTTGAGGCGGATTATCTGCAGGAGCCGTTACCAGACTCTCGTCTGCATAATTAAATCGGTGATTGACGCCCCCGCCATGTTTGATTTCAAGATGTTTTTCATGAAACTCAATATCGGGCGTCTGAGACAGTGATAGTAATGTCAAAAACTGACCCAAATCATACACGGCAAACTGCTGAGGAAATGTTTCCTCAACCACAGCACGTGCTTGAATACTGTTTACTGAATTACGAGTTGCCAATTTATTGCCCGTTTTAACCAAAAGGTTAGGACTAATTTGTGCAAAACTCTGTAATAGTGATACCGTCTTGGAACTAATCTTCATGTTGCTTTTCCTCAATGTAAGTGTCATGTACATGTAATAACATAATAGCGTAGTGAATGATTTTCAAGATGTCATCCCGATTATGTCCATTCTTTTTCCCATATCGCTGTGCATACTTCATGATGTTACCTACTGTGAACCCAACCCCATGTCCATTATCAAAAATGAATTCAGATGCCTGAAATTTATTTCGTGAATAATGTTGGGTGTAGGTCTTATTAATGTACGCCTGTATTTCCCGAAAGATTGTATCCTCAGAATAGCGATAATCAATTTCCATTATGCCTGCACCACAGGATACTGCCCACCCTCAGCTTCCGACAATGTGCGATACCATCCATTACAATTACGGAGCTTACCAGGAGCGCCGGATACTTCACAAATGGTGAAGCTACGTTTTTCGACATCACGAATCTTTGTATCTAGAAAGTCATTGATGTTATCGGTGTAAATTCGAAGCCCGCCCCACTTTTCCTTGACCTGAATGATACGAGTGTTGGTAATCTTTTGCTGCTCAATGAAATCAAAAATTTCATTAACAAGAGATGTCCAACCCGCCCCTACAGATTCAAGAGCAAGATTTCTGTCATACCCCTCGTATACAACAAACGTAGGATATCGGGGTGATACAATTTTAGCCATGTGTGTTCTCCTCAATTAAATCTTCAACGATGAAATCTGGAATAGATAAAATCCTATATGGATCTTTCATGTTAACTCGCGTTTTAGTTTTTTGTTCTGCATGTTCCCAGACGCCTCTGGCATATGCTTTCTTTAATATATACAATAATTGTTCTTTTGTCAAGATCATTTTGCTTTTTCTTCACCAGTAGGTTCATACGGCAATATTTCTACTACTCCTTCCTGTGACATACACCAACATTTAGGTTTTTCAATCTTTTGAAAATAATGATAATTGTGACATCTATAGGTGGTGATATTCACCATATCAATATGGTTATGCCAATTTCCTTCTTCGTCAAAATATTGAAATACTTCACCTGAGTTTTCTGAGAAAACTGTAAGTATGAATACATGACTTTTTATATTTTCGGCTTTACATGCGGGGCAAATCATTTAACGTGATTTATCCTTATCTAATCCATATTCATAAAAATAATATATTACTGCATCATCAAATGCCTTTTCGGTAAACGTCACACCTACCATCAAGGTTTTAAATGCCTCAAACAATGTATTGGCATCACTGTCCTTGGGGAGTTCAACACTCACCTTTCGGTTGTATGCACTTGCCGTCAAGGTCAATTCTTTGTATTTGTCAATTCCATACATGATGTTTAACTCTCCTGTTAAAAGGAAGGAGGAACTGTTTCCTCTACTTCATTCTCTGTGGTTGGCATTTCTACGCCGGCATCCACCTTGGTGTACAGATCCAAGAAACTTGTCTTGGTGTCCTCGTCAAAACGCGCGATGCAGACATTAATCGCCTTCAAGCGGTCATTAAACATGGCAAAGGCGTTTACAATATGTTCAAGACGGCGAGTGGAGATGAGGTCGTCAATGGCACCTTCCTTGAACGTCTTGCGAATAATTTCTGCCCACGCTACCAACTTGTCAGCGAAATCCTCATCTACTTTTTCCACGCGCTCCATCTTTTTCATGATAATCTTCTTTTCAACCGAAGCGGACGGATACTCTTGCTCAACGGTGATGGCAAATCGTTCAAGGAAGGCATCGTCCAGAATTTGTGCTGACATGTACTTACCATCGGTGGTGCCCTGACCCTTGGTATTGGCAGTTCCTATGATATTGAACCCAGGTGTGGGATAAATTGTTTCACCTGTCTTTTTATTGAAATAGGGCTTACCTTCCAGAATTGCCTGCAGGCACATGAGCTTGTTACTGCCGCGGTCACACTCGTCAAGAATAAGCACTGACCCTCGCTTCATGGCGATGATCACGGGTCCCTCACGATTCACTACATTGCCATTCACTAGTGTGTTGCCCCCAATGAGGTCATCCTCATCAGTCTCAATGCTAATGTTCACACGGATACATTCGCGCTTCAGAGTAGCACATGCCTGTTCCGCCATAGTGGTCTTACCATTACCTGACATTCCTGTGATAAACACCGGGTAAAACATCTTACTGTTTAGAATAGTCAACAGATCCTTATAGAAACCAAAAGGAACAAACGTCTTGTCCTTTACAGGGACAATGTCTGATACCTCAACCTTAAGTTTTGGTTGAACAAGGTACATTTCAGAAGCAGTATTCATAGTAGGAATCTCAACCTTGGCCGGAGTTGTCTCAATAGTATAAACGCCACGTGCAATCTTGTGTGCAGGATTATTGAGAAATGTATTAGGATTTTCACTTACTTTTCGCGCCACCCCGAGAATTTCAGGGCGAGAAAATTCCGTCTTTCCTGTAGTACGAAGGGCATCAATGAGTCTAGTCATGTTTACTCCTATGTGCTTGAATGATATCGTGTCGTTCTCATATTATAAATATACAGCCATTTACATCATTTGTCAAGCCCTACGTAAGTGCTTATTTTACAACAACTTACGTAGGACTAGAATATTATGCCACTTGTTCAATAAATCTATTCAAGAATACCCGTGAAATCATTTTTGTATTTTGCATTTTCTTGAATGCCTTAAGCAGAGAGCCTTTCGATACTACATCCTTGTAACTTTTAAGGGTGCTAGCCATATCCACATCTTCAACCTCCAACTCCTCTCCTGGCACCATGTAATATGCATCATATCCTGCAATTTTCATACCGAAATACTTGTATTTTGTAAACTCATCAGCATATTGTGTATCAAATGCTTCCTGATTGAAATCATTAGTATTTCTATGCATAGTACCTAAAATTGTACGGCGATGATGTCTCCCTGACATTAGATAGAATCCAACAACACGCGATCCAGTGTGTTGACGATACATTTCAAGAAGGGCGAGAGTAGAATTATCACCACAGTTTGATACCATAACCTGTTTCTTAGTTTTTCTATCTTCAATTACTACACGTTGACGAGACTTGTATCCGCTGTAACTAACCTTGTCATTATCTCTGTAATAATATCCACATGTTGATGCATCGCCATCAGTGAGTAGGACTGTATTAAGAATTTCAACCTGAGTATTCTTTTTAAATTCTTCTGCGAGTGAACGCAAGACCAAAACAGTTTCGTTCAACGGCGTACCGCCTAACTGCATCGAAGCAGGAATGTTGTAGTTACCTGCACGATAATAATTTCTTGAGGACTTGTATCCATTTGCCACAAGAAGAAGATTCTTTACAGAAAAATTAAACTCTGCTGTTCCCATCTTGTAGTGTAGCAACTGTTTCAGTCGGAAATCATTTTCTGTAATTTGAATGGATCCATTACGGTTATCATTAATGGGACCATCTTTTATTACGTGACCTAAAATAGGATGGGTGATTGCTGGCCGGACAATGCCTGCCAGAGCAAAATCTTTTTCACCATTTGTATCAATAAATCCATATACATCAAAGGGAATATTCACCTTACGACAAAATAGAGAGAGATTGACAATCTGCTCAATGGTGCCTGACATGTTATCAGTCATTGAGCTTGACATGTCAACGACCATTAGCATTCCATGATTTTTCCCGTTAGGGACTGTGGTTGACTGTAGGAACAAATCTTCCGACAACTGATACCGCCAAAGTTTCTTAGTATCCAATTTACCAGTTTTACTTACCCGAGCCTTGGCAAATTGTTTGGCATTTCGCTTCAGCTCAAATTCCTTTACGAGGTAACTAATATAGTTTCGGTTAGTGCGCATGAATTCATTATACACACTAGTCTCTTTCCCCAAAGAGAAACTACTAAATTCTGAGCGCATTTGCTGATGTACCACGCGAGCAGGAATCACAAAGTCCTTATGATTCAATTCAGGCCAAAAGAGGTATGTGATAGGATATGCTGCATCATCAATAAGCTTTTCCTGATTGGCTTCCAATGCTTCATCAGTAATAGATCCAACATCCTGATTTTCCGCCCAATCAGTCATTGCTCTGCGATATTCCTCACTCTTTGCCATTTGTTCTAATTTGTCGGCGGCCCTAGATTTGCCGGCGGCGCGCAGCTTATTTAACACATCTGGCAAGGGAAGAGGATTGCCGTCTACATCACCCTCTGAGTATTGTGAATCACCTTGACCTTCCTGCATGTTTTCAGTTGCATCGGTAAGCGAATCAAGATTATCAATAATATCTTCAGAAATATCGTCGAATTCACTTTCTGCAATGTTAAACAATTCCCTAGACAAAGACAGTACTTCATCCCAGGTATCAGCAGCCTCGATCCGGGTGACAAGGTGTGTCTCATCCTCCGTGAAGGTGACTCCAGAACGAACTCCTAGTTTGAAATATGCATTAATCCGGTCGGCAAACGGAAGATGCTTTATGTCATCCATGTTAATCCCAAAAAATCCTCGCTCTACCAGTTGAGAATATCCATTGTACATGGGTTTTCGAAGACCTGGGAACTTCTGCTTCATCAACTTTTCGATTCGTGCATCCTCAACAATATTGAGAATATTTTTGAAATTGATGCCCATCTCCCTCGCCTCGTCCAGCCAACCATCAGGAGGAGTGTACAGCGCATGACCCACCTCATGTCCAATCATGAGGTCATAGAGGTCTGCGTCAACTTCCTTCCAGATGGGAAGAACAAGAACGCGGTCCTTGACATCAAAGCTAGGTCCTTTAACCTGTCGGTGCTCGATGCGAATGTTCTCTGCTGCCAAAAGCTTGCCTAAGGTAGACTTTGTATTGTCTAGAAGGTTTGACATTGTTTCCTCTTTTGATGGACGTCAAGGACTTATCGTATACTAATAATATAGCACACAATAAGTCCTTTGTCAAGCCCTATCCGTAAGTTATTGTAAAATAAGCACTTACGAGGTTTTCTTCTTTTTAGGAGTTTTCTTAGGAGCCTTTTTAGGAGTTTTCTTAGGAGTTCTTAAAGACTTTGGTGCAAATTTTTCCTGTAGTCTTTTAGATACCTCTTCTCCTGTCATCCAAATATCCTTGCTATCAAGGATTGATTTTATTTCATTTTCAGTTAAAAATCCACCATAAATATCATGCCAAAGTTTTTCACTCCACTTGCGCTCATGTATAATGTTATCATACATTTCTCCACCCTTGCCAACTATAGCACTGGCGTAATTGTGGAACATGAACATGGAATGTTTACTAATTTCCCAATGTTTGGCTGATAAGAAGATGATGGTGGCGGCACTCATACATGTACCCTCAACTGATGCCACTACATTTGCTTTGGTTTCATTAAAAACACGCATGAATTGAATGGCGGTGAATAAATCTCCGCCGTAACTATTAATGTGTACCATAATTACATCATTTTCACTAGCATTGCGAATAGTTTCAAACCACTGCACATATTCTGCTGGCGGCTTTACATCACCTGACAAATAAAATGTGTGTACCTTTGATAAGGCCCTATCTGTAAAAGCATTAACGGCATTGCCTGATGAAATTTCAAGTTTCTCCATAATATTTCGTCACCTTTAGAATTCGCTCAATTTGTTTTTGTATAATGTCTTTACGATTAGGCCAATGAATATATTCCTTTTCAGGATTCTTTTGCAAATTGTAAAGAAGCGGAAGAATCATTTGTTCAACTTCTTGTAACTTACCATGTACTTCTTTTGTTACTAACAGTTTGTGCTGTTCAATCAAATCTGATGTGTCGCCTTCAGTTAACCCCTCTATTTGTCGCTCTAATTTTTGAATCTTTAAAAATAATTCATCTTTAAATTCTGGGTCAACTAGTGTAGGTTGCTGTGATGTGGGAGAAATTGGAGATCCAGAGAATTCGTCGTCTGTAAACGTAAATCCAAAATCAAAATCATTATTTTCCATATTTCCCCTTGCGTTGAATTTTCTTATTCTTCTTCTTTAATTTATTTAGTTCCCAACGCAACTTGAAGTTTGACGCATGATGTGTGAAGTTCAATCCTTCCATATGGTCATATTCATGTAACACCACACGAGCAGCAATATTTTTAAATGACATGCGTTGAGTTGTACCAGACACATCTTGATACTCCACAGTGACTTCAGACGGACGCTGCAATGTTAACAGGAATCCTGGCAATGATGTACACCCTTCTTCCATCGTGGTTTGTTCTTTGCTTACACCAATCACGTTAGGATTGAACAAGGCGTATCGCTGTTCGGCATTACCAAATACAAACACACGATAGGGCAATCCTACTTGATTGGATGCCAATCCTAACCCCCCTAAT
>Ga0208974_1000391_pt1 | contig 18749 bp, 26 predicted proteins | sample GreLakmeER15MSRF_FD_187699 | JGI IMG/M metagenome (GOLD analysis project Ga0208974, IMG submission 187699) | Freshwater lentic microbial communities from great Laurentian Lakes, MI, USA - Great Lakes metaG ER15MSRF (SPAdes) | ecosystem: Environmental > Aquatic > Freshwater > Lake | place: Great... | reverse complement strand
TTAATAATACGGGGTAGTAAGTTTCACCTTCGTGGTTGATTGGTTTTTCAATTAAATACGCATCATCCCCATAAAATCTTGTTACCAAACCTGAACGATAGGACTGGGTAAGTGTTGACCACTCTGAGTGTTCTTTTACGTAATCATCATAGTTTGTTGCTGTAATTTTAACGTTTTCACCATATCTCTGTAAATTTGTTTTATATTGGATGTGGTCGTTCAACGAGTTTAATAGTGTTTCAGTATTGGTTGTGTTTAAAATTTTAACAATATTTTCTTTTTCTTTTTTACTGATGTTTTCAATTATTGATCCATAATACCCAAAATGATTAGGTGTTTCCTCACTTAAAAATGATTCACTGTTAATTGTATTAAACAAATCTTGACCAAATGTTTCATAAAAAATCTTAATCCCATTAAGATCAATATTATCATACTTATTCAACAGTTCTCGGATTTTAGTCCCCTTAAAGTTTTGTGATTTCATAAACCAAGTAACTAAATTATTACCGTGTTGTCTAATCTCTTTTTTAGGTGTATAAAAGATTTTGAATTTTGAGAACGCATCCGGATATTTAATACCTGAAGATTTTAAGTATAATTGGTAGAATTTATCTTCGTGTGATAAATCTTCTTTATCAAATTTAAGTCCTGATCTTTCGGAAACTCTATCTAAAAAAAGACTCATTACCTCATCTCTAAGTTTTAAATTTTCATTGTTATATTTCTCATCACTTTTAACAAAATGTGATGTTTGGATATAAACCATTATATTTTTTAAATCTGTCTTATGTACGGACATCTTAGATTTAATCTTGACCTTTCTTTTAAGTATGAGTTCTCCCGAATAAAAAGTTTTTCTTTTAATATTATAAGTCAAATAATATATCTCCCGTCTAACTCTAAAATATTTTTTTGAAACGTCTCTACTGTTGGTATAATAAAAGACTTTTAATGCTATTTTATTTTCATTTTCTTCAATCACCAAAGTCTTTCTATGCATGTGTAACTCAGCAAATGGGTTTCCGTAGTTTTCTAAAAAAACAGTTTCATCGTATGATTTAAATTTTGTTTTAAACCCACCTTGAGCCCTAAATTGGTACTTTTCTCCTACATTAAAAATGTCGTCTATATCAACACTTTTGTTCTCAATTTCATTGAAATTTTCAAAGACTTCGGTTCTATAATTAACATCTTGTACTTTAAACAAGTTTGTCATTTCAGACATAAAAATAATATTATAAGGTTACTAATTCATACATATTAATCCCATGTGGTGTTCCATATATGGGATTACTTTATCAACATTGTCACTTGTACCGTTTAGTTCTAAAATTAAAGATATAAGTTGTTTTCTTGTCGGTTCTAAAGGTTTTTCATCTTCTGTGGAATTTAATTCAACAATTTTTCTTACCCCGCCAAAAAACTTATCAGAGTCTATATCACCAATGAGTTTTTTTAACTGTTCGGGATTTTTGTCAAAAAACCCCTTAAAGTTCGTCATATAAATTTCAATATCTAAGTTACCCATAATTTAATTTTTTTACATTAATCAAAGATAAGAAATTTTTTTGATTTTTACCCTTTTTTAATTCAAATAAAGATGAAAATGATCATCAGTCTCATTTCTTTGTTTAAAAGATTCCGGCACAACACCTTCCGTTCTACTATTCTTCAAAACGACTATTGTTAACTGTGGTGAATCAACCAAACATTCAGGTATACTTTGAAGGTTCGGGCTATCCGTTATAGATAAGAACTTTAAATTTTTTATCTTACAAACACTATCAGGTAAGTTAGTGACACAATTAGATAAGTGTAAACCAATTAACGATGTGTAATCACCAATATCGTCAGGAATAGGTAAATTAAACGATTCTTTTCCTACGTTTAAAAAACTAAATCTCCTAATGTTTTTAGGTAACATAGTATAAAGATCATCAAACCCATAAAGACCGATAAACTTAGACGCCGCACTACCATCTGGATATGTGATTGACACCAAATTGTCTTGACTAACTAAAGATTGACTAGCAAGTCCTTTAGCAAACTCAGGTTTAAAGAACGCTTTAAGTCCTGGTTCATTTTCATTTAAAAAATCAACCAAATTGATATTTCTATCGTCAGGTGTCATATATTGATTAGATGGGAAATGGAATTGTAATCTATATGCTGGAAGTCCTGATTCCAATCCAATATCCATTGAACCTGTGAATGGTCTTGGTGAGTTAGGTATTAAAACATATAAAGGTCCTTGTTTAATGTATGTGTTGAAGTATGTAAGACCTGGAGACGACGTACACCATCTTGTTTCACCATTTTGTACATCCTTATGTTGTCCACCGTAGAAACAAGCCGCATTTTTACCCAATTCTCCTTGATCTGAAATTCTAACAACAGTCCATTCACTACCACGATAAACTACCTCACCACCAGGATGTTCATAAGTTTTAGACGCTTCTTTTTTCTCATCTTTAGTCGCTCTAGTTTTTTCTAATGAAAAGTCTTTTACTTGATCATAAAGAGTTTCAGGTGTCAATTTATTAATATCTCTCGCCTCTTGTGGTAATCTATTTTTAAATCGTTCAAACTTCATTAAGTCACCAGTAATTTTATATAAGTCTTCCATAAAAAGTAATTGAGATTGTTCAATTGCCCGTTTTACCGCTGGACTATTAGGGTCTGTAATCCCACTCATATCAACATTAGGTGTTACATAATTTTTAAGTATCCATTGAGTGTATTTACCAATTTTTACTTTCTCTATGTCTTCCGGTTGTAAGTAATCGGAATCCATACCTTCAGGTACTCTTGATGTGGGGTCAGCGGCAATGATATCAAATAAAGTCTGAATTGTCATTATAGATTTTCTATCTTTCCCTGGTTTTACGTATTTGTCAAAAAGTATCTTATTTCTTGTGTTCTCAAGAATAAGGTCTCTTAATATGCTTGTAAATCTAATTGCCATAATTATAGTTTTTATTAATAAATATCACAAATATAAGAAAAATATTTTAATAATTCATAATCAATAACTCTTCACCCATATTTTGTTTGGTTCCCTTCTTCGCAGCAGCAGCTTTAGCAAATTCTTTTTTAACCCAAGTGTATTCATTTTTAGGAAACCATTCAGATAAAATTGGAAAATCATAGTAAGATAAAGAGAATTTACCTTGTACTCCTTTTAATGTATTTGCTAACCTTTCGTGATCTTCTCTATCAAAATCGTGGTTTGAATAGTAGTTCTCAGTTTTCCAATATGGTGGATCTAAATAGATGTATGTTGTTGGTGAATCGTATTTTTTGATTACGTCGGCAAAGTCCATATTTTCAACGTGTGTTATTCTTAAAAAATGTTCAACCCAATCAGGTTTTGATAGTTTATCTCTGAATGTAAGGTATTTTGATTTATACTTGCCCTTCAAGTCAATAAACGAACTTGTTTCAGGTTTAGCCCCACTAAAAACTTGTGTTAGAACATATACGTATTTGGCTGCAACTTCATAATTACCAGGTTCTACGCTGAAACCTTCAGCAAATATTTCAGCTTGGAACCTGATAAATTGTTCTTTATATAATGGTGGGGTTGGTACCTCACCAAATTTTTGGCAGTCTATTGAGTTGATTGCTTTCAATAACTCCGTTGGGTTTTGAATACACTTAAATAGGTTGTAATTTAGTGGATTAAAGTCGTTGTAAACGACTTTCTTTAGGTTGGGGAACTGTTTTAGGTCCATACTAAAAAATGTCCAGAACATCCCACCAAAAACCTCAACAAACTCTTCTATATCCGTTGGGATATTAGGTATTATTAATTTTGGAGCAATTCTACTCTTACCCCCAATATAACTTAAACACATATGATTTTAATTTAATATTTTATTTGATTTTCTTAAATTATCTACCGACCACAATGGTTGTAGATTGTTTAGTGAGTTAATAATAGTAATTTTTTCTGACTTATCAAACTTTGATACTGGTTTTATGTGGTCAATATGCCATTCACCCCAATTATCCCAAGACATACCATCAACAAATTGTTTTTCAATGTGTTCTTTTAATTGAGAAGCCGAATATCCTAACAATTCACTTGTTTTACCTTCTTTATTGGTTCCTATTCTTTTTAATGTATTTCGTAGTGTTGCCCTCCACAAATATATGTGAGGGTTTTTACGTCTATGTTCTTTCATATAAAGTTTCATATAATCTTTCCATTTTTTAGTTTTCCTTCTTTTTCTACCAATATCAGGATTTTTTTTATTATATTCGGAAACATTTTTTTTCACTTTTTCAGAATTATTTAAATAATATTTTTGTTTAGATTTTTTTCCATTTAATGATTTAGCCCATATTCTTTTATTTTTCTTTAGTACCTCAGAATTTTTTTCCCGATATTGTTTTAACCCCTCTTTTACTTTTTCAGGCTTATTTTTTCTATATTTGGTAATTCTTTCTTTAATTTTATTTGTATTATTTTGATAATATAACGTTGTGTCAACTTTACGACATTCCTTACATCGTTCTCTATAACCATCCTTACACCTTGTTGATTTATGAAATTTACATAATTCTTTCTCTACCCCACATTTACTACAAATTTTTCCCATCATAATAGTTTTTAACTAAATTCTGAATAAATTTAGAAACACTTACTTCCTCATTTTTCATTTTATCAAAAAGAAAACGATCAATACTTATACCGTATTTAACTTTTTTATCTTTATCACTTTTTTTTGGTCTTCCCATTTTTCCCATATATAATATAAATATATTTAAATTTATAAAAAGTGCGTTAAAATGTAAATATTTATTATTTATTTTTAAACTATTTATACTTAAAATATAACTATGGAAACAAAAAAAGCAACAAAAGTTACGGGATGTAGAACGTGTAAACAAAGACTATCGACCACACAAAAAACATTAATCTTTGTTGGTTCATATATGACCTTGTCGGCAATATATGGTACCATAAAATTAATTGGTGACATTATCAGTTTGTTTGAGTAGTTCTTTTATTTTGTTCTTAACTTCGTCACTTATCTCTTCCCCCTTATTAACAGATACTTTTATATAAAAATTACCGTTACCGTGATTTGTTCGATACCCTTTATTTGGTATCCTTAATGGTTTTTCGGTGTCCATATTTTTAGGTACCGATATTCGTAACGTACCGTCAGGGTGTTCTATTTCCATTGTGTCACTCAATAACATTTCGACAGCATCAAGTTTTTTATTATATATTAAATCCATTCCGCTTTTTAGAAATATGGTTCTTTCACTCATTACTATTTTTAGTAATAGATCTCCGTGTGAGTTTATTTGGGCATAATAGTCACCTTTACCTTTAATCCTCATAAAATTACCGTCATCAGCGTTTGGTGGTATACTAACACTAATCGTTTGTTTTTCTTTTTTTCTTCCATTCCCATTACAAGCATTGCAGGACGTTTTAATCTGACTTCCTGCACCTTGGCAAGTTTGGCAAGCCATTTGTACTTGTTGTTGGAACATTCCGGTACCAAAATTCCTTATAATGAACCCGTGACCATTACATGTGTGGCAAATCTCTCTATCACCACCAGACCCATTACATCCACCACAATTATTTAATATTTCAAAATCAATATCTTTTTTTACTCCAAAATATGACTCAACGGGTGTAATTTCAAAATCTATAACCTTATCAGGGGCTTTTTTGGTTTGTCTTTGGTTATTAACCATATGTTCAAACATATCGTGGATATCAAACCCACCACCCCCCATACTAGTAAATGGGTTATTCTTTTTTTGGTTATAATCCTCTCTTTTACTTTGGTCTCCGATTATATCATACGCTTCGGCAATATCTTTAAACTTTTCCTCACCTTCAGGGTTTACATCTGGATGGTATTGTTTACTTAATTGTCTATATGCTTTTTTTATTTCATCTTGTGTTGCTGTTTCATCAACACCTAATATTTCATAATAATTTTTCATGCAAGGGAATTACTTAATTGTTTTATTCAAAAATAAGAAAAAAAGAAAAATTATCAAAGCTTATTTTAGAGAATCAGTAGCAAAAAAAAAATATAAAGAACTTTTATCTAATAATGACGTTAGATTTGAAAAGACAATAGAAAACGCAACTCCAGTAAATTATGAGATTGGTCTGTTAACTAAAAATACTAAAACACAAAAAAGTATTTTTATAACCGATAATCTTGGTAGGAACAATCCCGCAATTCTTGAGGATTCAGAATACGTATTTTTAAATTTAAAAACATACAAAATAGAAGAAACCATTTTTGACTGGCAAACCAAAGATAAGATAACAATGGACGAGTTAATTAAGAAATACTGTTCAGGTAAGGGTCTTAAAAATATTTTTACCCTACATAATAAAATATGTATCCAATTGGATTTGGATGTTAATGTGTTCTCATTAAAAGATAAAGACGAATCTGATAGGCTTTTGGGTGAAATTCAATCGTATTTTATCGAACATAACCGATTAGACGCTATATTCGTTAGGGATGTGTCTTCGGCACAAAGAAAGTGGTTATACGACCTATTAGTTGGTAAGGGGTTTGATAAGAAGAGACTATATAGGTTAAAGACTACTTTTTCAAAAAGGTAAAATTAACACTACCTATTGATATCACACATTTTTTATCTTTTGATCCATTATTTAAATTTTCCATTAAATTAATAAAGGTACCCTCATCTAAAGATACCTTTATTTCTAAATCTCCATCATTTATAAATGTGTTTTCAAAAATTTCTACAGCTTCCGCCAATTTACCTAATTGATCCCTAAAGTTCTCAATATTCTTTCCCATACTGTATATTTCTTATCAACTACCGGCGTATTTTTTATTAGTTTTGGATTAAATTGTTTTATCTCCTCTGATAATTTTTTCTTATAGTTCTCAGAGAATGTTTCAATTTTTTTCTCCTCATTACTAAGCATTTTCAGTTGTTTCTGCAACTCCGTTAACGATCTCTTCTGGTTCATCTTCAATTAATTTTGTTAATTCCTCAATGTCAAATTTTAAACTTTTTAAATTATTAAGATCTTGTTTTTCAAAAATACTTTTCAGTTCCTGTACTTTAGATTTGAATAACCTCTCCTTTTCTTCTCTTTCAATATTAGTTTTGATTATCAACTCCATAGTGGTTTCTAACAAATTAATTAAGTTTTTTTGGTTTTCACAAACAAAAGAAGTGATTAAAACGTTTTCTTGATTTTCGTTTTGTAATATTTCAACACCTTCCGGCATTTTCTTTAACATAACCCAAGTAGATGGGAATACCATGTCAAAACTAATGTAGTTTTTTAAAACCCTTACAGATTTTAAATATTTTCCTGTTTTAGTTATAAAATCTCCAAATATCATATTAAAAATATATTAAATAAGAAATTACGTAAGAAAGTAATAAACCATAAATAATACTGTTACTTTCACTAATTTCAAAAGGTTTAGGTGGTGTTGATAAAAACGCTCTAATAAAATTAATTCCTAATCTAATTATTGCGAGTATCGAAAAGACAAAAATAAACCCCGTTACTGAATGAATTAAATTATACATTTTTTTCTTTTTTTGTGTGGTCTAAAATTTCATTTCTTAATACTTGCATAAGACCTTTTAACTCTTGTGCTGATTTTCTAGCTCTTGTCCCTGCGGAACTATTACCTTTACTGTAAAATTTAGTAGTCTCAGCGGTTAATGTTTCTACTAATGTTTTGATTTGTTCTAAAGTTTCCATTTTTTATTAATTAAATTTTTATTTTTTTATTATAAAGTACTATTTTTATTGGATATGTAAATATGTGTTAAACATTTTTTAAGGATCTTTCAAGTACTTTATATATGTCCGTAAAGATTTCTATATCTGATTTTGTTTTTTTCTCCTTATAATTAAAAATTTGTTTAAAAAACTCATCAATGTTTTCTTTGAGTTTAATATCTGTCTGATTGTAAAATATATCAAAGAAGAACGCTTCTATAAATTCAGAATCGCCCTTATTAAAATTAAAGTCTATATTTTCTTTTTTAAAGTTTGTTACGGTTGTGTTCCAACACCACTTGAAGTGGTCTTTTTTCTGTGGGTCCGTCATACCTACTTTAGTGTCTCTAACATCATCATCTCCGTCGTCACCTAAATAGGTATCCTTTAAAAGATCCATTAGTGATACGCAAAAATCTCTAAATAGTTCCGTAAGTTCAGGGGTGATGTTATTAGCCAAATACCAAGATGTGATATCGTCCTGAGACATCGGCTTAACTAACCAATCAAAAAAACGGCCCATATTATTATCTGTCGTCATAAACTAATTATAATATAGATCGATTAAAAACGAAAGATTTATTATTGGGTTTTTTGTTTGTAACCCATAAGTTTTTTTATTTCATCAATATCGCTAATAACTCTCTTATTATCGGTTGACTCTAATTTCATCATAATTTTAGATGCTTTATCGTCTTTACTATTACCGGTAATGTCGTTAACTATTGGTTGTGGTGACTTATTATACGCCTTTCTTTTTAATTTAGCCAGTAAGTTATCTTTTCTGATTACATTTCTTTTTTTATTTACAGGTGTTTCAACAGCATTTGCCCATTCAGGGTTATTACCTGTTCTTGATGATCCAACAACGTTATCCGTTACCCATTTCTCGTCAGGATGAATTTCATCATAATCCAAATTTTCCAATCCAGCCGCGGTAAAATTATCAATATATTCTCCAACAGCATCAGAAGCCTGATACGCCATTTTATCCATTTTTGCCAACTCCCCATTTCCTTTTGGAAACCCTTTAGGGTTCATTTCGTATTCACCTTTAGACGCGTCTTTTAAATAATCTTTCATTTTTTTAACAACACTATCGATATAATCATCATTTTCTTTTTTAGACTTATCTTGATTAGATTTAGTTAATTTAATAGGATCCTTTTTTGGTTGTTTTTTTGATTTTTTCTTTTCCTCTAAAATAATGTTTTCAATAATGTCTATAATCTCATTCTCAGTAAAAATAAATTTATCTCCTGTATTATCTAAAGTAAGTTCGTAAGTTTCTTTTCTTAACATTTTAAAATCTTCTCTATCAATTCTATTATTTTTATTCATATCAATTTTACTTTGGTTGCCGTAAAGTCTTTCTTCAAGTTCGGTTTCTTTCATACCACCACACTCCATACATTTACCTTCGTACATATTTTTAGACCCACACTCACAAACCTCATCAGTTTCTGTCATTTCTGATTTTTTTCTTCTTAACATTTTAAAGTCCTCACTATCGATTTTTCCGTTTTTGTTTTTATCAATTCTACTCTGTTTTCCGTACAACCTTTCTTCAAGTTCGGTTTCTTTCATAGTCCCGCACTCCGTACATTCATTTTCGTACATATTTTTAGAACCACATTGTTCACACATATTACCTGAACCTTCAGATAATACTCTTTTTACTATATTTAATATTTTTCTGTCCATACTAATAAATATCTAATAGTTTATAAATGATTATCTATTTTAGATAATATGATATTTTTTATTTCATTAACAGATAACCCCGTCCTTAATGAGACGTTATATATCGCTTCATTTAATGGTGAGTTTTTTGTTAATCTAATCGGTTTGTCTTTACTGTTTCCTTGGCTACAATATGGGAATGTTTTACATTTTGGGTTAATATTAACAAAAGATCCTCCCGGTATTTGTGATTTTTTCCAAGATCGACCTTTACCTTTTAAAGTATTACCTTTCATATTGACATTTTGAAAGCTATTAAAATCATACGCACCTACAGATGATGAGTCGGTAGCTTCTGTTGCCTCTACTTTTTTAGGGCAAACACATTTAGATTTTACACTATCACAACTATCACAATACTCCTCATCTTCTCTAACTTCTTTTACCTTTGGTCTTTTGTATTCAGATTTAGCTTCGTCGTCTTTTGACCACATACTAAATGCGGGGGCTGAAAATCCACCAGCAGACGCCGCTCCTGTAGCTTCTTTAGTTTCAGATTCGGTATAAAGTTTTTTTATCATTTTTTTAGTTATCATTGTAAAAAGAATTGTATGTAAGTTAACGATGCGATTAATACTCCAGCAACGATCTCAATTATTGTGTTTTTTGTTTTTAATTTGTGAATATCATCTCTTAGGTTTTTATTTTCCCCATCAACAATTTTAAACTTTTCGTCCTTTTCTCCAATAATTTCTTTATATGTAGTATCTTTTGATTCTAAGAATTTAATAATACCCTCTTGTTTTTTTATTTTTAGATCTAAAGTATCCACTTCATTTTCGGTTAACACTAAAATCCCTTTTACTCGATCATAATCATTTAAATCCAATAAAATTTGTCTTCCGACAGTATATGGGAAACACACCTCAGAACTATCTTTACTTGTTGGTTTTTGGCCAAACAAAACAAAACAATTCACAATAAAAAATAATAAAATAATTCTTTTCATATTAATATTTATATCTTTTTCTTAATATACTATCCACTTCTTTAGCATTTAAACTTTTTATTTCTTTTGTTTTTTCTTCGTAATAATTATTAACTACGGTTTTTTGAATTCTTATTTTACTTATTTCCGTGTTTAATTTCATAATTTCTTTTTTATAGAATAAAATTGAGTCATTATAATTATCCAATTTTGTGTTTAGTGTTTTAATTTTCTCGTCAATTTGGTTTAATTTAAATTCAATTAACTCAGGGTTATTGGTGTCTTTATTAAAGACCCTAATTAAGAGGTAAACTAATAAAATACCAAAAAACGTAAGCAAAATATACTTAAAATTATATTTTAAAAAGGCTTTCATTGTTGTTCAATTTTAAATTGTGTTTTTTTTCTTGTTGATACGACTTTTGCCCATTTTGATTTAAATTTCTCATAAAACGAGGTTAGTTTACCCACTAATTCGGTTAATTTGTCATCTAGTTTAATCATATCACCATTAATGTATACACCATTGTTTTCACCTATTGAGAAGAAAAACTCCAAATCGAAATCAATAACCTTTCCGCTCCACTGAACTTCATTAGGATACACATTAAGTACACCAAAATCAGATAAATCAGAAACATCTGTAACAAATTCATCCATGGTCTCTTGGTATGACGTTTTTTCGTCATTAGTTAATTCTAAATCTTTTTTATCTTTACCGTGTAGCGTTAATAATCCACCTGAAATTCTATAGGTTTTGCTTTTATCTTTTTTTATGGTTTCAGTGTCAAGATCATTATTTTTATTTTTATCACCGTTGATATTATCTTCGATGCTTTTAGCTAAATTAATAGGTCCAACCTGTTCTTGCAACATTCTGGATCTCTTTAAAAGATTTTTTATTTCATCATATTGGTTCATCATTTTCTATAAGTTTTTTTAAAAGTTTAAAATTAAAAGAAGGGTTTACATCTTTATGTATAAAATCAAAATTACTTCTTGTTACCGCTCCTCTAAAATTTTCAACCCCTTCGTGTCTTACGTTATCCCCAAGACATTTTTTTGGTATATTAAATTTTTCACAAAGATCTAACACTAATTTTGATAATTTAGTTAATTGTTTTTCATCGTGTGGATCCCAAAAAATTTGGTCTCTCCATTTTTTGTTAAACACTTCTTTTTTATAAATATCACCAACCCAATTAACGTACGTATTTTCTAATGGATTTTTTTTTAACCAACCTAAATTTTCAATCGCTATTATTATTGAGTCTCTATCCAAATTTTCTTTACCCATATATAATGAATAATTTTCCGGTTCCATTATTTTATAAATCTCACCATCTTTAGTAAAAACATAGTTTGGTAAATATGGGTTTTTTTTATTATACCGATATCTTAAAGAATTAATGTAATTCCTATAATCCCTCTTTGTTTCTGTTAGAATTATTTGGGTTTTATTAGTGTTTATACCTATTGGTTTAAAATCGGTTAATTCGTAATGATCCTCCATTTCTATTGGTATAACTTAAACGTTTAGGTTGTTCTTGGATTTTAGGTGTCTTTAGTTGTTCCTCATTAGGTGTTTCTTCTATTTTTTGTAGGTCAATCAGATCCCCCCTTTCAAAGTAATCCTCCATTTCTTCAGGAGTGGGGGCTTTTGATTTTTTAACCTTTTTCCACACCCTTTTTACTTGGTCGATACTTGGTCGGTACCTGGTCGGTACTTGGTCGGTAACTTGGTCGGTAACTTGGGGGGTATAATTTGTGGTACGATGTGTTAAATAACTTTCAGGAATCTCAATATCATCATGTATGGTATCATGATCTGTATCTTCTTTGTGAGGGACATTAGTGTCCCTCTGTAAATCTTCGTCTTCTCTTTTTCCTTTTCCTTTAAACGCTTGGTTTGTTGCAATAACTAACGTAATTGCCAGTGGGTCAAACACAAAAATTAATATTAACATAAAAAGGTTTGCGGTTCTTTTAATATCCCAATCAAGTAGTTCACTAACATATTTTAACGCACCTAACTCACTTCCCGATATCTCCTCTGATTGTTTGTTTAAAATGTCAATATCAAGTTTTGTAATACTGTCATTCATTGAGTCAATTCTTTTTCCGATGGTGTCCCTCCTTACTTGAGCATCTTTTAGTTGTGATTCAAATGATTTTCTGTTTTCATTATTCGCCTTTGTTACCATTTGACCGGTTTTACGGTCAACGGATTGTGTTGTGGTGTTATTAGAAAGACCATCTCTTAATTTTGTAATATCACCATCAAGTGTGGTTTTTTCTTTCGTTAATTCGGTCTTTATCTCCTCAAAACGTTTCTTTTTAACCTCAACGTTTTTAACCTCTTTCTCGTTGATTTCAAGTTTTGCGATATTTCCCTGAAACCCAGTACTTAATAACCCATATATACCAAGTGAGGTAATAATTGATAGAGTGACAAGGGCGATGGTTAAATATATCTTTAATACGCCATATGTTTCTTTCCACTTATCGTGTAGGTATGTTGCTATTGCAATTTTCGATATTTCAAGGAACGATCCCATAATAATAACGGGTAACGCAACTCCAACAAAAACAATTGATAGTCCGACAACACTATAATAGGCTGCGGTTCCTGATAGTCCAAGAGCGCAAAATAACAAAAACCAAGGCAAAAATTTTTCTTTCATATTATTAAACTATAATATATAAATACTAAAGATAAATAAAAAACCCCCATTGGTACCAATGGGGGAGTGTAGTTTCATCTTACCATATAGATAAGATTGAGGAATTTCACCTAGAGATCCTCGTGCCTCATCCCGCCGAGTTGTATGGGTAATCTCGGTTCAACCCATCTTTTATCATAAATATTCAAATAAATCCGAACATTCGTTTCTTAACTTACGAAGAGCTTTCTCTTTAATTTGTCTTACACGTTCTTTTGTTAAAGAAAAGTCAGATCCAATATCCTCCAACGTTCTTGGTGTTCCGGTGATTCCATAATAATCTTCAACGATCACTCTTTCTCTTTCATCCAAAACACTCATTATATTCATCATCTTATCCTTTAAAAGATCTTTTGTTGAGAATATAGCGTCAGGTGATTCCACGTTTTCATTTTTGATGATATCAATCAAGGTGTCTCCATCTTCGTTGATGTGCATATCAAGATCAATCATTTTTGGTAGGGTTGCGAATTTGTCAGACAATTCTTTATTTGTCTTTTCATTCTCTTTCTTTTCTCTTTGCATATCCTGAACAACATTAACCGGAAGACGAATTGTTCTTGAATGGTCATTAAGTGATTGTAAAATCGATTGTTTAATCCACCATACCGCATATGATATAAATCGGTTATTTTTACTCCAATCAAAGTTTTTAATTGCTTTCATAAGACCAAAGTTACCTTCCGCAATTAAATCTGACAGATCAATTCCTTGATTTTGGTATTGTTTTGCCACCGTGATAACAAAACGAAGGTTTCCTTCCAACATCTCCTTTCGTATTTGTTCTTTCTCTCGTTCGGTACAGTCCTCTGACGCAATTTTTTGTGCCAAGACTTTCTCACGATCAGGTGTCATAACCTTCAATTTTCTAATGTCTTTTAAATAAATCTGAATCTCATCTTGATTCAAAGGGTTTGACGATTTAACGTTCTCACTTTTTGTTTTTCCCATAATTGTCTAATATTTCTTTTTCTTTCTCTGTTAATGATTCAATTCCTGTCTCTGTTATCTTTTCTAAAATTTCATCCACTGTTGGTAACGCCTCTTCTTTTACCTTATTAAAGGGTGAGATGGGGTCAAACATTGGTAAGAATATATCGAAAGACATATTCTTAATGTCTCGGTTTCTATCGTCTCTCACTTCATCTACTTTTATTCCTCCTGTTTTTGGTTCTTCTTTCTTTATGTCTCCGTCTATATTTAAAAAGTCTTTTTTATGTTTTCTTGGCATTTTAATGTCAACATCTCCCGATACTTCAATCAAGAAATATTGTTCGGTGATATCGTTAAACACCATATCAACATAGTCTCTAAGGTCCTCAAAAGTTTCTTTACTTCTAAAGTGTAATACAACGCCAAACTCACCATAAGTAAATTTTAAAAATTCAGAAGATACTGCCGGTACAAACTGCATGCTGATCTCGTTTGTTAACTCATCACCATCACTAAAATCACCATATAAAAATAACATATACCTCTTATCTTGGGGTTTTGTTACTTTTCTCTGTCTAGCCATAAATATGTTTTTAAATTGTTTTACAAATATAAGTATTTTTTTTGTTATTCCGTACATATTATTTTAATAAAAAATTTAACATGTGGTTTTCTTTATTATTCAATTCCTCTCGTATTAAAAAAGAGTTAAAAATTGATTCGTGTTTTTCAATCTCAATAGATAGAAACGTTTTTAATACTTTAGTGTAGAAATACCATTCAAGATCTTTTTGAAAATCATTAAATCTTTGGTGTAGGTCTGATTCGGAATATTGCGTTGACGGAAATACATGTAGAATGTTGATGGATGGGTTTCCGGTTTTTAACTGATTAAGTCTCGATTCAGGATCATTTTTTGTTTTTCCTATTTTTAGTGTTGCATGGGCTTTGTCCTCCATAATATAGGTATACTCCTCACAATCACTTAACAAATACTCAATATTTTCATTATTATTAAAAACTGATAGTTTTTTCCAATTCAAACTCTTAGAAGTGATTTGATAAAGGAGTATTTTTTCATCTTCTATTTTTTTATTAATAAAATCTTCACCATTTAAATAGTTAGGGTCATTTATATTTTCAGTTAAACTTAATAATCTAAACTTCATAGGGTTTGATCCTATAATTTCAATAGTCGGTACTTTTGATGGTGTCTTAACTGGTGAGTTTTGTGAATGTGTTAATAATATAGTATTTAAGGATGCCCACGGTGTTTTTCCGTTAGTATTAACTAACCCCTTTTCTTTTATTTTTTCCCATATTTGGTTGCTGGTTAGTGGTAAATTACCACAGTCTATTAAAATTTTTTTAGCAGCACCAATAAAAGTCATGTTCTCATACCCCATAATTTATAAATATTTTTCGTTTTCTTTATACCAATCCTCTCTAATTTTTGTTACGGAAACTTTCTCATTTGTTTTGTTACATACCAATTCTGTTATTCCAACAGATATTAATTTTTTGTCCCAATCAAGACACGATTCAATATTATCGTAACTAAACTTCCATCCCTGTTTAAATCTTTTACTATTATTCAAAGCCTTTTCGATTGATAATTGAACATTTAACACCTTTAGAGTCTTTTTAAAGTCCTCAACGGAATTCCATTTTTTGTGTAGACTTTTCTTGTATATGTATAAAACAATGTTTGAGATACCTATTAAGTGGTCATCAGTTTCCTTCTTCATATTTTCAATATGATAAGGAAGTTCGATTTTAACTTCCTTAACATTATTGTCGAATATAATGGGATTTCTTAACATCGTAGCACAAGTCTCCAATATTTCAGTATTGTTTTCAAAATCTTCAGACAACGTATCCATAACAGACATTAGTCTTTTAACACATTGATATCTATATTCCCACGTCTTTTTACTTCTCATAATAACAAAGATACGTATAAAATTCAAATTGGTTTCACTTTTACTGAAAAACTTTTGAAATATTGTCTTCTTTTACAATTTTTATTGTGTTATCACCCCAATTATTCACTATCGGGTTGTGACTGATAAGTAAAATGGTAGGAAAGAAGTCTTTAATAGCAACAAAGAAACTATGCACCATCTCCAAATTATCATTTGAGATCTTACCAAATATTTCATCAAAAACAATCAGATTTGGTTTTGGTAACGAACAAATTTTACTTAATACTGATCTTAATGCCAATGACGCTATTGTTCTTTCATAACCTGATCCCGAAGCCATAAGTTTTTCAATACCCGTTCCGTTATCAATCATATTAAACTCAACCTCATTTTTATCGTTGATTTGTATTTGTAGTTTGAAATACGCACTTTCCTCCATCAATCTTTGAAGTTCCGAATTAATAAGTGGAATCATTGTTTTCATAATGATCTTTGAGATTCCGTTTTTACCGTATGCTTCCAAGAAAATCTTATATATCTTTTCTTTTTCCTGTTCTTCAGCAATTTTAATAATGTTATTCAGGTTCGTTTTGATTTTTTCTTCTAACGTTTTAATTGAATACTCATCATTATTAATCTGATTTTGTTTTTGAGTTTTTTGTCTATCCAAATCTTCCAATCTCATATTCGCTTTGATCAACATTGTATCGATATGTTCGTTAGCCTTGATTTTATCCAACATCTTATCATATTCCGTAAGTTTCGTCTGAAGTCCACCTATTTTCAACTGGTAGTTCTCAATTGTTGCTTCGTGTTTTTCTTTGATTAGTTTGTTTTTCTCATACTCATCAAACTGTTTTTTAATATCAACGAATCCCCTTTCTTTGCTTGTTAAAACAGTCATTAACCCCTCTTTTTCCTCTTTTTGACTAATATAACCATCAAGTTCAGATATTTTTTGTTGTGTAATACTAGCACTCATCAAGTCAATTCCGCAGTGTTCACATTTGATCCCACCTTTAACTGAAGATTTTAATTTCTCAATCTCAGAGATTTTTGTATCTAACTGAACCTTCTCTTTAAACGCAGTATTATATTCTTCTTTTACCTTGTCGTGTTCATCCTCTTTGTAGTACTCTTTTGGTTCAACGACGTTAAGTTCATTAAGTTTTGTTTTTGTTTGTTCGACCTGATACTCGTGATTTTCAATTTCTTGTCTAACTTGACTTGGGTTTAATCTACTTATTTCAACATCAATGTCGGTATGTTTTTTTCTTAACATATCGTCTCGATAGTCCTTACCCTTTACGATGTTTTCTTCAATGGTTTTAAGATCATCTTTGTACGTTTTGAGATTATCTCTCAATTCGGTGATTTTTGTTTCGTTATTTTCGTTATCCGTTTTTAACTGTTCTGTGTTATAGATGTTTGATAACATTGATTTTGAAAAATCAGAATAGATTGACTTTGCTGCGTCCTCTTTTCTTCTTAAAAAATCAAGACCCATAAAACGCGAAAGTACCTGACCTCTTGCCGTTGGTTTGGAGTCTATCAATTCTTCAAGATTTGTTGCCGTTGTAAGGATTGTCATTAAGAAGTCTTCTTTTGTTCCGATCGAATCTTTAATGAATTTTTCCGTTTCTCTTCTTTGTTCTCCGGTAAAGTTCTGTAAGGTTCCATCAACCATTTTTTTAAAGAAGTCCAATTCCGTTTTAACGTTCCATTCACCCTTTTTGGATAACTTTCTTTCAATGTTTCTTACAATAATATATTCCTCACCGTCAATGATGATTTCACCCTTAACGGTCACCTTATCTTTATCTGTAAACCGGTTAAATATCTCTTCCGCCTTTGTTGTTTTTGTTGTTTCGTTAAAGAATAAAAACAATAATAGATCCACTGACAATACAGTTTTCCCACCAAAGTTTGGTGGGTTAGACTCAATAACCGTTAGTCCGTTACTTTTTTCAAAATCAACAACTTGGTTTTCTCCGTATGAAAGGAAGTTTGAGAACTCAATGTTTTTAATATACCACTTTTTAAACACCGCACTATCTGTTTCTGTCTCTTGCATTTTATTTTCAACCATTTTATTATGATTCAAAATATCATCCAAGTGTTTGTCGTAATTTTTACTTGTTAGAAACTGTTTAAGTAGTTCTACTTGGTAGTTTGTGTCCATAATATTTACAGACACATCCACCGTTTGTTCTCCGTCTTCTTTCTGAACTTTAGCCTTTGTTATGACGTTTACATTAGTTGTGTTATACTTTTTTTGAAAGTAGTGTTTAACACTTTTAATCCGGTCTTGAGTAAAATTTTCATTGTAATCTTCCCACACAACTTGAATGTTGGGGTTTTCAAACTTTGAAAAGTCTATTTCTTTTGTCATTGTGGTGTAATTAAACGGTTTGATCTCCTGAAATAGGTTCTGCTGGTTCGGATTCTTCCTGTGTTGTTGTTGTTTCTTCTTGCTCATCTCCAAATAATCCTGTTAATCCTGACATCGTATCGCCCGACATTGCTGCAAATTTCTCTTTCATAACATTCATTTGTTCTTCAAAAGCCTCTTGCCAAGCTTTTTGCGTTCTTTTTTCTTGTACTTTAACATTGACGTTTCTTTTCGCCACTTTCGCTCTGTGAGCTTTTGCTGCTTTTCCCATTCTATATTTGTTTTATTTGTTATTATTTGGTCTATTTTCTTCAAACCATTCTATTACCGCATT
>Ga0208974_1000389_pt1 | contig 18778 bp, 9 predicted proteins | sample GreLakmeER15MSRF_FD_187699 | JGI IMG/M metagenome (GOLD analysis project Ga0208974, IMG submission 187699) | Freshwater lentic microbial communities from great Laurentian Lakes, MI, USA - Great Lakes metaG ER15MSRF (SPAdes) | ecosystem: Environmental > Aquatic > Freshwater > Lake | place: Great... | reverse complement strand
CAAGAGCTAATATTTCTGGCAATCTTACGGTTGGTGGAAATGCCGCTGTATCTGGATCTATCACTGCTACAAATTTTTACGGAAACGTGCAGGGCAACATCACGGCAAATATTAGTATTTCGGGTACTATTGGAGCATTATTGTTTAATGATAATTCTTTGGTAGGATCTGCGGATGGAGTTTTATACGATTCTGTTACTAAATCATTAACTGTAGAAGAAAATCTAACAGCAAACAATTTCTCATTAGGGTTGGGCAACAATCAATTCTATACAATATCATCTTTCATAGCCACTACTAACAGTACAGCAGTAGATCAAGTATTACACCGAGTATTAGCTTCAACTGTAATCTCAATGGATTACACCATCATCGCTACTGATACTATAGGAAACACTAGACAAACTAGTAAATTAATTGCTAGTGTATTAGGAACTGATGTTGGTTATTATGAATACGGAACAATCGATGCACCTATCACTAGTCCTGGTGTAGGTGATTTTAAGGTTAATTATGAAAGTGGTGGCATAGCTTCCGGAAATGTTACATTAACAGTAACACCAAAAGCCGCACACTTAACAAATTACAAAGTTTTGATAACAAGCTACAAAGCATAAAGGAAAAACGCAATGGCAATAAGAACGTTTAATTCGGTTGGTGGATTCTCAGTAGGGGAAATACCAACCAATGTAATATATCCTAATGGTGATATATCAACTAGTAACGTTACAATTTTAACTAACATTACTATTGGTAATATTTTAGCATCTCCTGGTACAGGTAATATTACAGTAGGAAATACTTTACTTGCCGGAAATGTTAGAACAGATAATTTATTATATGCTAACGGTGTAGCATGGGATTTGCAAGAGGCAGCAGGTAGTAATAATTACATTCAATTTAATACAAGTAATAACTTTGCAGCCAGTTCTGATTTAACTTATGATGATGCTACTGGTGTAAAGAAGTTCAAAACAGTTAACATAGAAGCCACTGGGAATTTAGTAGCGTCAAACATTTTATCTAACAGCTTAACAAGTACTCAAGTATTATTCGCAGGAGCAAATGGATTACTAGTTAGTAACGCTAATTTCACATTTAGTACAATAACAGATACTCTTACAGTTACTAATTTAGTAGCTAATAATGATGCAACTATCAATGGTAACTTAACTGTTAATGGTACTGTAACTAGTTTATCTACAAACAACACAACCATAGATGATAATACTATCACCCTAAACAAAGGTGAAGCAGGTAATGGAGTTACTTTAGGAACTTCTGGTTTTGAAATTGATAGAGGTACTGCAGGAGCTAACGCAACTTTATTGTGGACTGAATCGTCAAGTTCATGGGCTTTTAAATTAGGCACTGATAACGCAAATGTGTCACTTGGCAATCTGTTTGTAAGTGCTAATGCAAATATAACCGGTAACGTCAACGTAACCAATGATGTTACAGCAGTTAATTTTTACGGTAATTTAACTGGTGACGTTAATGGTGGAAGCATTAAGGGTAACCTGGAAGCTCCTGGTAACACTACTGAACTTCTTTTCAATGATGCTAATGTTATTAAAAGCACATCTGGTATAACATATAATAAGACTAGTAATTTAGTAACTCTGACCGGTAATTTATCAGTAGCTAATATTACAAATGCATCAAGTATAACCTTTTCGAACGGTGGCTATATTGACGGCACTGGTGTAAACTCAATAGTAATTACAGCTAATACTTCAACTCAATTAAAATATAATAATGTAGCTAATGTAAGTAACAGCACAATTGCAACAGCAAATGTTAATGGATTTGATATTCAAGTACATGGCAATCATTGGTCATTTGACACAGTAGGCGATCTTAAAGCTCCTGGTAATATCTATGCAAATACAGGTGAATTAAGAGGTAATTCTCTTTTCATCAGTGCAATTGGTAACATCCGAGGCGATGTTGAATTAGGTGGAAACTTAAACGTAGCAAGTACTACAAATATTTTAGGTAACCTAACTGTTGGTAATGGCGCTGTATCAATGAATGCAAACATTACTGGTAATTTATTAGTTGGCATTGATGCAAACATAACAGCTAACTTAACTAGTAATAATTTAGTTGTTAGAAGTTATGTAAACAGTAATTTAGTTCCGTTTATTGACGCAGATGATAGCGCAAATCGCCCTGGATATGATTTGGGTAATCCAACACATCGTTGGAGAGACTTATGGTTATCAGGTAATACTATCCAATTGGGAACTACTACATTAACATCTGGAACAAGTAATACGTTTATAACAGCTAATGCAAACATATTTACTGGTTTGTTAGCAGGTAATATTCAAACTACAGGTACTGCGACAGTAGGGAATGCGACTAATAGACAAACATTGACTGTATCAGGTAATACCAGTATTACTACTAGCACGGCAGCAACTAGTACTACAACCGGTGCACTCACAGTAACAGGTGGTGTTGGTATTGGTGGTAACATATATATTGGTGGTGCCACTGCAAATATAAATGGTAATCTTTTAGTTGGTAATAGTTCAGCTAACGCTAATGCTAACATTACTGGTGATCTTAGGGTAGGTGGTAATGCTAGTGTTATTGGTGATGTTACTGTAAGTGGTAATTTATTAGTTACAGGTAATACAACTTATATCGATGTAACTACTTCAAGTATTAAAGATCCAGTAATTGATTTAGGTGGTAATGGTAACGGTACTAACGCAACTTCAACTAATTTATATGATAGAGGTTTAATTTTACGAAATTATGACAACCTTGGCCCGACTAATCAGTTTATGGGTTGGAAGACTGGCTCAAGTGAATTCCAAATGTTGTCTGGTATTACTGATAATAACAATGTTGTTACTGGAGCATATGCTAACTTACGCATTGATACACTATATGGCAATCATGTGTATGGAATAATAGAAACAGGTAATCAACCTAATATTGGTAATCTGCTTGGACTAACACATGCAAACATATCTAATACACTTAATGTTAATAACGCAACAGTAACTACATTGATTGCTAGTGATTTAAAATATCCAAAGAATGATGGTAATGTTCCAGGTTCAGATGAACTAACTATCATGACCTCTGATGGTGCAGCCAATCTTGGTTTTATTACAATTAAAACAAACAGTTTAATTAATGGTACTAGTAACATCGTTGTTTTAAATAATGGTAATATTAATCTAACTGCTAACGCTAATACTTCATTGGTTGTAACTGAAACAGGTGCAAACGTCTTTGGTAACTTAACAATTAGTGGTTCATTAATTGCAGGTAACATTAAATTAAACGACATATCAAGTAACACAGTAAGTATTGGTAATTCTTCTATTGGAGCATTTACTGTTACTACTACAGATGTAACACCGGGGCAGGTTCTTGCAGAAGTAAGTTCTACTACTAATAGAGCAGTTGAATTTTTTGTAAAAGGCGAAGAAGTTGCTGGTGGTAAATATAGTGTAGCCACAGTGGTTGCAGTACATAACGGAACAGATATAGCATATGATGTATATGGTACGTTAAACATAGGAGGCTATACTGGTAGTTTAGGAGTTAATAACGCTGGCGGAAAAATTAAATTAACCGTGACTCCAGCAACTAGTGATTCTACAGTATGGACAACTCAATATAAAACTATTTAAAGAACACGTATGGCAACAATACTAAAGAAATTTAACTCGCTTGGTGGATTCTCGGTAGGTGAATTAACACAAACACAAACGCCAATAGACGTAGTAGACGCTAATGCCAACGTTAGTGCAAATTATCTATCAGTTGGAAATAATTTAGCAGTATCCGGCGACGCTAATATAACTGGTAATACTAGTATTACTGGTAACTTGACAGTACTGGGTGCCGTATCATATATTCAAACAACTACTACCTACGTATCTGATCCGTTAACAGAAACAGGTGGCGGCCCTAACGGTGCACCTTTAACAAGTGATGATAATTCAGATAGAGGTTCTGTTCTTCATTATTATGAAGGTAATGTTGCCAATGGTGCTCCAGTTGACGCCTTTATTGGTTGGGATAATAGCAATTCAGAATTTGCACTCGCAAGTAATGTAGTAGTGAACAAGGCTAATAACACTGTATCATATAATCAATTTGGTAATATACGGTTGGGTAACATAAGTGCAACTGGTGATATCAGCACAGCCGGTAATATAACAATTGAAGGCAATATTAATATTACAGGTTCTATTACTTCAGCAGGTGGCAGTGCAGCCATTGTAGGTAATGTAATTCCACTGGGAGATCCTTATGATGCTAACTTACTATCACCTGGTGCACTAGATACTTGGTCTAATACCACAACAGTAACTAATGCTATTGATGACCTAAACGAAGTAATGTTAAATGTTGTTAAAAATACTTTTGTAGGTAATGTAGACTTTACGGCAAACGCAGTAGCAGGTCCTAGTCCATTATCGTTATCATTTAGTAGAACATTTAATGGAAATGGTACTAGCTATCTATGGAATTTTGGTGACGGTACAACAAGTACAAGTTCAACACCTACTAAAACATATACTAATACATTAGGTGGTCAATTTACAGTTAGCTTAACCGTAACTAATAGTAGTGGTATAGGTGCTGGCTCAAGTGACGATAAAGTAAAAACAAACTACATTACATTATATACACCTACTCCTATTGCATCGTTTACATTAGACAAAACGTCATTGGATACTGGTACTAGTGTAAGTTTGACCAATACTAGTCAATATGCACAAAGCTATGTGATTTATTGGGGCGATGGCACAAGTGATACTATAGCAACAAACAGTGAGGCTGGTGGTACTACTGGCGGTGCAAAAACACATACATATAGTGTAACTGGAAGCGCAGATACTAGATATCAACCATATATTGTAGCTACTAGTACAACCGCGGGCCCAATCGATGTGAGTATAACAAGTTCAACACAAAATGTTTACGTATACAAAACACATAGCCCAACATTTACAACAAGTACACTTGAAGGAAACAATGATTATACATTAAATCCAGATGGTTGGAATGTAATATTTACAAATACTACACCTGCAGGCGTGGGTGCTACATCTACATTCTCTAATAACTATTACAAGTGGACATGGGGTGATGGTACTACATCCAACGTGAATGCAGGTTCGGGTAGTGCAGGTGATAGAAACGTTAACATAACTCATAAGTTTAGTTTAACAAATCCAGCAGTAACACAAACGTTTACCGTACAATTAGAAGTATACAATGGATATTCAACTAGCCCATTCAGTTCATCAACTGTTACAGTAACAGTTCACCCAGATCCACAATCAATCTTTACTGGCAATGTAGTTACGTTGTCTGATAGAACGGGTGACACATCACAAACAGGATATTATTTTACTGATTTGAATGGTACTAACAGAGCAATTGTTAGATTTACTAATAGTTCACTAAACACAGATTCATTCAAGTGGACATGGGGTGATGGAAGTAATAGTGGAGTAATAACAAGTGGAGCCGGAACACCTGGCTCTACTATTGACCATACATTTACGAGCGTAGGTAATTACACTATTGCATTACTAGCTACTGGTACGTACAGTGAATCAGCTACTGATGATACAAATACTAAAACTAATTACATTTCAATTAATGCGGCTCCGGCAGCACCAGCTGGATTGAGTTCTAAGACATTAAGTATGAGTACAGCTAGTGTTGGAACAAGTCCATTTTTGGCAGCACTTGCAACTGATAATTCAGGTGGTAATATTCCAGCTGCCGGCACAAGTGTAACACGATATACAACTGGTACAGTAATAACTAGTACACTTAGTGACGTATACAATTCATATACAGGTACATTAACTAATGAGTTCAATGGAGTAGATGATGGTGCTATTGCATTTACTTCTAGCGATAATGCAGGAACATATGGTAATCTAGTAGTTACATTAGATAGAGATGCTCATGTACCTAGTCCGGCTACTTACCCTAGTGATTTCTATAAAGTTTTTTCAGCATACGCAACAAAAACAATTTCTTCTGTAAGTACAGGTTATAATCAAATCAAACTAACACATTCTACTACTGGAAATACAAACCCAGCTGGTTTTGTTAAAGATGATTTAACGTCAGTACCAACGGTAGACGTTTCTGGTGCCACACTCACTACAGGAACAGCAGGCACTTACTTGTATATTTCGGGTGTTCCGTACTTTAACACAGGTAGTCCAACTGTATCATTAGCTGGCGCACAGATTTATGACTGGATAGGTCAAACTTATCGAAATACTACAACACCATTTACTATCGCACCGGATACAAACGATGAAAGTACAACAGGTAACGTTATTGTGTCGCAGACTAAAACATATAGTAATTTAGATGGTGCAACTACATTCTTAGCTACTGGTATACCAAAAGCTGACACAGGTAAAAATTCTAGTAACAAATATACTATAGGATCACAAACTATTAACGTAGCCCCTGCAAGTACAGCGGCAGTTCAAACTATTAAGTATAGTGCTACAAACGTAAATGGAACAAGTGCAACAGCAACTGTAGCTACAAAAATTCAAGTGTTTACATCAACCCCTACTGGTTTTGTAGAGACTAGTATTCCTTACGGTGCTACTACTGCTAAACGTATTGTTATAGCCGGAGCGACCGGTGCTAACCCAACATATAATAGTGCAACAAATTATTATTTAAACAACGCATGGTCTGGTGCGGTAACAATTGCAGGTACTGATGAAGCAGTGGTTCGTTGGAATCAACTAAAGTGGTTCAATACTAATTTGAGTACAGGGTATTTACCAGTAGGACCTAATTTAAATTCAGGTAGAACTAGTGGAAATCAATACTTCCGTGGTGCATTTTCAAAAACATTGGTTCAAAATTTTAGAGTTACTATAACAGGTAAAATATCAGGACTATTCTTTGCAGTTCCAGGCACAACGATTGATACAGCTAGTACGTTGAATGGTTGGATTGATGCATCAATAACATACGATGGCGCAGGCGTACCTGGTGCAGGCGCTGGAGGAAATGGCAGTAACGGTTGTGCTAGTACACCTGGAGATAGAGTCCCTCTAGGTTCAGTAATTTCTGGAACAACATATAATATGACATTGGGTTCAGTGAGTACCGGAACTGCGATTTCAGGTTCTACCGGTAATCAAGTACTATTCAGTATAGTGTTAGCCTCAGGAGATTATATAACATCATGGAGTTTTAGTTAATGGCCTTATCTACTACAGAACAACTTGACTTCCTTTGGAAAAAGGTAGGCTTCGGGGTAACTAAAACTGATACCGCAGCAAATAAATTAGCGTTTAACGAAGCTATACCTAGTCCGTTACTATTACGTGCGGATAAACTATGGGCACAGGCTTCAGAAATTCCTAATGCTAGACCCGATACAACTTCTACTATTGTTAGAATTTATAAAGATGGTACTGGTTCTTGGACTCCTACTGCTAAATTAATAGAAGACACTGCCGCAAGTGACAATAGAACTTGGAAAACGAATCTTACTGATTGGATTCCGCCCGAGTTTGGATCAACATATTTAGTTAGTGTTTACATTGATAATGATAATGCTACAACCCCACAAACTACAGGAACACGTATATTTGCCGCTGGCGCCAGCGGAACCAGCAATGATGAATGGTTCTTTGATTATCAATCGGGTGTACTGCATTTTATAGGAACAAACTTACCTACAGCAATTACAACCGGTGTTACTGGCAAAAGTATATTCATAAGTGGTGCTAGATATGTAGGTAAATTTGGTATTAGTTCCGCCGATACCCTAACTGCCAATACAGTTGTTATTACTACTTCTGCTAATATTGGTAACTTGAGAATAGCTGATACAACTATTTCAAGCACAACAGCTAATAGTGATATAACATTGAATCCAGATGGTACTGGTAATATTAGTTTATCTGCAAACACAACTGTTACCGGAAACACAACCGTTATAGGAAATCTAGTAGCTACCAATGCTAATTTGGGTAACGCTACATATGCTAATTACTTCATTGGTGATGGTAGTTTACTAACTAATATCTCAACCTCTGCGATTGCAGGAAATTTATCAGTAGATAATGTTACTGCAAACTCAATAACCATATCTACTATTTTTAGTGGGAATTTGAACACCGTTAATGTTGTCACTGGTGCTAATACCGAAATTGACAGTTTTGCGATTGCATCGGCCAGAACCGCTAAATATGTAGTTAAAGCCAGTAATGATGATGGTTATGAATCTCTAGAAATATTATTGATACACAACGGCACTGACAGTTTCATAACAATTTATGGTTCAATTAGTACCGCGACAGACAGTAATAGTATTGTTAGTCTTTCTAGCAATATTTCATCAGGGAACATTAAATTATATGCATCGGGATCCAATGCAAACACGGTTGTAAATTTTGTTGGTACCTACATTACTGATTAATGAGAACATAGAATAACATGACAACAAGAAATTTTAACGTTAAAGTAGGTATATCTACTGGTAATATCATACTAGACGCTGCCAGCGGAAATGCAAACGTAGCCAACCTTAATGCCGTTAATTATGTAAGAGCGGGCAACTTGTCAGTTACCTTATTAGCGTCTAATCTGATTCCTAATTCCAATGGTGTATTATCACTAGCAAACGCTAATAGCAGATACAAAGACTTATTTTTAACTGGTAATATTGACATTAATGGGCAAACAATCTCAGCAAATGTTGACGGGATTACTGCCGGAAACATGTTTTTAGATGCTCTAAATGTTGACACTGTAACAGTGAATACGCAACTTGTCATAAATAGTAGTACACAATCTACATCTACTGGTACCGGAAGTTTTGTTACTGAGGGTGGGGTTGGGATTAAGAAAGATTTGACAGTGGGAGGCAATATTAACTTAGCAACAAGTTCAAATGCTAATCCATTGGGAGTTATTAATTATAACTCAACTTCTAGTAGTATAGATTTTAAATTTAACGGATAATATATGGCAACAATTGGGGCAAGATTAAAGAATGACGGGACACTGCTTACAGCAGGTAATGATCCGTTGGAATTTGACGATGGCTTGGATGAGGTAACTCAATCCATACATAGTGTCACGGTTACACAAATATTTGCAAGCGAATTTGATGAAGTTACACTATCGTCTGGACAACCTTCCGGTGGCTCAATTTTGTTAAATGGCACAAGTCAATATTTAACTATTCCCGGTAGCGAAGACTTTCAATTTGGTAATAATCCGTTCACAATAGAGGGATGGTTCTATGCCACAGCAAATACATATCAACGTTTATGGTGTTTTCCAAACGGTGACAACGTTGAACTACTAGGTTCAGCTTTATACTATTGGAATGGTGTAGATGCTCCTATTAGCAGTGGATCTAATGTAATTCCTCAAAATCAATGGTTTCATGTAGCATTGGTTAAAACAACTAGTAGCAGTGCTAAAGTATATGTTAATGGTATATCAGTCATTGTGGACAACGCTCCTTACAATTCAATAACTTCCAGAGCACTAGTAATAGGTGGTGAAGGTTCAACTGATGTTACTGGGCAAAGTTCGTCCTCCGGAGCAGACGGTTTCTTCACTGGTAACATAACTAATTTTCGTGTAGTAAAAGGTGTAGCAGTGTACACTGGTAATTTCAGTACACAGTACTCTCCGTTAAATTCTACACAACTTAGCAGTGTTAATATCTCTGCTATTACCGGTTCAGCTACTGTGTTGTTGCTAAAAGCAATAACGACATTGGCTTTAACAACAGATGATTCGGGAACGAATAAAGCTGTTACTAATGTTGGTGGCGCAGTGTTTAGTGCATTGACACCGCTATCGTCTAATTACAACGGAAAAATGAAGCAGAGAAAATCTGGTCAATTACTTGTTGCAAATGAATTCGATGAGTATACTGGGATTACAGTGTAAAAACACTATAAACTAACAAACGAAAGAATAAAAGGAAAATAAAATGGCAAAATTAAAAGGCGGTACTAGAATTTACGGTAATGCTAATGTTGATTCTACGCTAACTACGTTGGATTTAGTTGTTACCGGTAACATGACAATTCAGGGGACAACTACTACAGTTGATTCTACAATAACAACAATTGAAGATCCGGTAATTACATTAGGTACAAACGCTACAAATGACGGACTTGACCGTGGTCTTATCTTACAGTATAATGATGGAGCAGCCAAAACAGGCTTCTTGGGTTGGGATCAAAGCCTAGGTGAATTTGCACTAGCAAGTACCACTACATGGGATTCAGCAAACAATGTAGTTACGATAGGTACGTATGGTAACATTCATGGATTACACTTTATTGGTCAGGGTGATACTCTTGGTAATATCACTGGCGCCAATGTTACAGGTACAGTACCCCTAGCTAATGCAGCCGGATACGCAACTAATGTAACAGGTAGCGCACAAGCTAATATCACAAGTGTTGGTACATTGACTGGCTTAACAGTAGGTAATGGAACTGCAAACACTACGTTTGGTAACGGTACAATTACAGCTGGTGGTGTAGTATCTATTACTGATGTTACTGCTTCTACATCGAATACATCTGGTGCATTAACAGTTACCGGTGGTGCAGGTGTTGGTGGTAATTTATATGTTGGTGGAAACATCTATGGTAACTTTGCAGGTAACATTGCAGCCAAAGGTGCTAATACACAAGTTCAGTTCAATGATGATGGTGTTCAAAACGCAACGTCTGGTCTTACTTTCACTAAGAACAATAATGCATTAACTGCAAGTGGTACAATTACCGGCGGTAATTTATCAACAGCTGGTACACTAAGTGTAACAGGTAATGCTAACGTTGGTAATTTAGGTACAGTTGGATCAATTGATGCTACAGGTACAATTACTGGTGGTAATTTATCAACAGGTGGAACACTAAGTGTAACGGCCAATGCTAACGTTGGTAATTTAGGTACAGGTGGACTAATTACTGCTACTGGCAATGTGTCTGGTGGTAACTTAACAACAGCCGGTGACGTAACAACGGTTACAGTAACTGCTTCGGGGAACATCAGCACTACTGCAAATCTTTCTGTCACTGGTACAGCAAATGTTACTGGTATTGCAAATGCAGCCGGTGGCTTTAGAACTGGTGCAAATATTGACGGTACCGGCTCAAGTAGTAGCTTAAATATCAAATATATCGAGGCAACTGGTACAGCAAATATTACAAGTACTGCTACTGTTGGTAATTTAGTATCAGGTGGTACAGCAAACGTAACTGGTAACGCTACAGTCGGTAATTTAAGTACTGCAGGTAGAGCTACTGTTGGTAACTTGACAATGAGTGCAGGTGCATTGGTTACCGGTAATTTTATTCCAGATACAAATATTGCATATGATTTGGGTAATTCTACACGTGCATGGAGAGACTTATATTTGTCTGGTAGTAGTCTTATACTAGGTTCACAAACAATTACTTCCAATACAGATGGAGTTACTTTATCTAACTCAATTAACACAACCAATATTACTGCTTCTAATACAATTAGCACAGTGACACTGAATGCATCTGGTGCAATCACTGGTGCTAACGTTACCGCTAACAACCTATCAAATACACAAGTTGCATTTGCAAATGGTAGCAAGATAGTTGGAGATGCTAATCTTACATTTACTTCAACTACTGGTACATTAAGTGCTAATTTATTTACAGGTACACTAACAACAAATGCACAACCTAACGTCACTAGTGTTGGCACATTAACTGGATTGACAGTAACCTCTAACATTGTTGGTAACATTGCTGGTTTTGCATATACTGTTGCTAATGGAACTCAATCCAACATTACTAGTTTGGGTACATTAACAAGTTTAGTTGTTTCCGGAAATATTCAATCTAATGCAAATGTAATCACAGATAACATTCTTGCAAAAGGAACAAATGTAACAGTAACTGCTGGCACAGGTGGAAATATTGTATTAGCACCAGAAGGTACTGGTACAGTTGATGTTTCTAGCAAACGTATTACTGGTTTAGCAACTCCAACTCAAGCAACAGACGCCGCTACAAAGGGATATGTAGACGGAGCGGCACAAGGTTTGGATATTAAAAATTCAGTACGTGCGGCTACAACAACAAACATTACTTTAAGCGGTACTCAAACTGTTGACGGTGTGGCACTTATTGCTGGTAATCGTGTTCTTGTTAAGAATCAAACTAGTGCAAGTCAGAACGGTATCTATGTTGTAGCCTCAGGCATGTGGACACGTGCAGTTGATGCTGACGACAATGGTGAACTTACTGCTGGATCATTTACTTTTGTTGAAGAAGGTACTAGTCAGGCTGATTCAGGTTGGGTAATTTCTACTAATGGCGAGATTGTTATCGGTAGTGACCCAATTGCTTGGACACAATTCTCGGGAGCTGGCCAGCTTTCTGCAGGTGCAGGCTTATCTCTAACTGGTGGTCAGTTCAGTGCAGTAGTAGATAACTCTACTATTGAAGTTGGTGCAGGAAATGCACTAAAAGTCAAAGATGGCTTAACACTAGTTACACCAAATATTGGCGCGGCTACTGGTACAAGTTTGAACTTAGGTTCCGGAGCAGTCGATTCCGGCAACATCACTGTTGCGGCAAATGCGGATATTACATTAAGTGGTGTTGACTCACAAATTACTGGTGCAAACTTAGTTAGTGCTACATATGTTGCTGGTACATTAACGACACCCGCACAACCTAACATTACTAGTGTTGGTACATTAGCAAATCTTACTGTTACTGCTAACACAAACTTAAATGGCAATGTTTATATTTCTAATGCTACTGCAAGTAACGGTATCTTCAGTGATAACTACTATTATGCTAACGGTGTTGCAATCGACTTCCAAACAGCGGCAGGTAATGCTACTGAACTTCAGTTCAAATCAAGTTTAGGTAATGACTTAGCCGCAAGTCCTAACTTGAGATTCAGTGGAACTGAATTGGCCATTACCGGTACAGCTAATGTATCTGGTATGGTAACTGCTGGTAATCTAAAAACAGGTAGTTTAACATCCACACGTGTTACATTTGCTACGACCGGTGGAGAATTAACTGATAATGCTAACTTGACATTCAGTGGTACTGAATTGGGTGTTACTGGTACAGCCAATATATCTGGTCAAGTAACTGCAGGTAACATCAAAACAGCTAGTTTGACAGTTGGTCGTGTAACAATTGCTGGTACTGGAAACGTATTAGCTGATGATGCAGGACTAGCATATGATACTTCTGCTAACTTATTAAGAACTGCCAATGCTAACGTTGCTGGATTCATGACAGCTGCCAATGTCACTGCACGTAATTTAACTGCAGGTAGTATCACTTTTGCAACATCAGGTGGATTGTTAACTGACAATGCAAACTTGACATTTAATACAACCGGTAATATTCTTACAGTTGACCATGCAAGTCTGATAGGTAATGTCACTGCCGGACAATTTATTGGTAATGGTGTTCAACTTAGTAACGTTGCCGGTGGTAATGTAAGTGGTACAGTAGCAAATGCAACTCTTGCAGTAAGCGTTTCTGGTAATGCACAAGGTAACATCACTAGTGTGGGTACATTGACTGGATTAACTGTAACTGGTTTAACTACGTTAAGCACTCTTGCTAATGTTAAAATTTCCGGTGGTGCAAATGGTCAAATTATTTCAACAGATGGCGCAGGCAATTTAAGTTTCATATCTAATGATAGTGGTAAAATTGTAAATGGTACAAGTAACGTAAGCATACCTACTCTAAATGGTGACATTGTAATGGTACAAGGCGGAACTACTGTACTTACTGTTACTGGTGTAGGAGCTAACATAACCGGATCTATTGATGTAACTGGTAACATCAGTGGTAATCACATTACTGCCGGAAATACAATTACTGCATCAGCTAATACAGATTCAACATCTAGTATTACTGGTACAATAAAAGTAACAGGTGGTATGGCAGCAACGGGTAATATCTATACTGGTAAATCAGTTGGATTTGCTAACAACAACGGTGGAACTGCAAGTAAGGCATACATTCAATTCAACGACACTGCAAATAGTTTAGACTTCATCTTCAATTAATTGGAGGTGAAATGGCTAATATTGCGGCTAGATTGGATAGCACTGGCAAGCTCTACACTAACAGTAATGGTAATGTAGGGTTTAACGAGATCAGTCAGAGCAACATAAGCATCACCCTTAATGGGGTGTTTGCTTATACTTTGGATGAGTACACTGGCACTGAAAATGGCAAGGCCATGCAACAGCTAAATACGGGTGTACTTAAAATTTCCGGAGTTTTTGACGAGGTGACGGGAATTACATAAGTATATGTAAGGCACAAATGTATGGCTCTATTAAAATCAGGTACTAGAATTTATGGAAATGCAACTATCGATACCCAATTGGCAATCGATGGTAGTAATTCCGCAACCAGTGCTAATACCGGTGCACTAGTTTTATCAAACGGTGGTTTAGGTGTACATGGAAACATCTACTCTGGTGCTGGATTATTTGCCACAGACGCTACTATCAGTGGTAATTTAACTGTAGGTGGCAATATAGCATACATCAATGTAACTAATTCTTACTTAACTGATGCACTAATTGAATTGGGTGGTAATAGTAACGGTGGTGCATTAACTTCTGATGACAACAAAGATAGGGGTACTTTACTTCATTATCACGATGGCAACACGGCCGTTGACGCATTTATGGGTTGGGATAACTCAAATAATGAATTTGGATTTGGTAGTAATGTAACTGTAGCTAACAACGTAGTAACTATTAATCAATATGGTAATGTACGTGCTGACAGGTATTATGGTAATGGTAGTTCGTTGACTGGAGTTGTAGCAGATACACTTGGCGGACCTATTGCCAATCTAACGGTATCAGGTAATATTAATTTTGCAGGTACTAGTAACATCTTATTGGGCAATGTTTCTAACATCAACTTAGGTGGTGGAACTGTTGGACAATTCTTACGTACAGATGGTAATGGTAATATTGCATTCGCATCAGTACAATCATTAGTCAAATCAAATATAACAAATATTGTTGCAGGATCTGCGATTGACATAACAGTGGATATGGGTAATTTAACATATCCGGGTGGTATATTTACACTAGAACAGTTAGGACCGATCAGTTTATCAGCTACAAATCAATGGAATCAGAGTGGAGCTAACATTGGTACAAGTAAAAACGCTTATGCAAATTTTATTGCAAACACGGTTAATACATCGAATATAAAAATTACATTAAATCTAGCTAATGCTACATTTAATATCAATGCACAAAGTGATTCAATAACTTTTGGTAGTAGTACTATAACAGGTGCTAATCTAACAGCCTTAGGTATCACTGGTACAGGCGGAACTTATACTGTACCTAGCACATATCTAACCTCTAGTTCAACGCAAACAAATACTTCAGTACCTACCTCTGTAAGTTTAACTACTAATAGAAACATTCAAACTGGTTCTGGAACAACATTAACAAACAATCAACCAGTACCGTTTAATGTTACTGCATTGTCTGGTACGTTCCCAGCGAGTACAGTTCCATATTGGAGCTTGAATCAAACATTCAATTGGAATGCTACCACAACTGCAGGTGCAACTGTAGCCAGCGGTAATGTTGCATATGCAAATACAGCTAATAGCGTCAGTGGATCATTAACTAGTGTAGGTGCTACTAGTGGAACAAGTGTATCATTGGATAGTACGTTAACATATACCCTTACTAGTAATGATTACTTTGGCGCTGGCCAATTTGGTGCTGGGTCTAGAACAATGACAACTACAGTAAATGGCACAGTTAACCCTGCAACAAAATACTACCCGTTGTTTTGGAAAACAACAGCTAACAGCACTATCCCTACATTTACAACCAGTGATAGTCGCAATAGCAATAATTTTGCAGTAGGTCAATCAGCAAATACAACAGCAATATCTACGGATTTTCTATGGCTAGCAACACCTACTAATGTCGCACATACTTTTAAACATATTTTCTTAGGCTCAGATATTGTAGACACACCAGATGCATCTGCTAATATTACTATATCCGAACAAACATACCGTGTTTGGGGATTTACGAACTTTAGTGCAATTACTGCAATTATAGTAACTTCATAATATGGCAGCATTAACGTTCCCCTCACCAACGCAACTGAAGAATATATCTGCACCATCGGATGGTGCGGATGCCGCCACAAAGATATATGTAGATAACGCATTAGCTAGTGGTAGTGCAGTTGCAGCCGCGGCCGGTAGTAATAACTATATTCAATTTAACAGCAATGGTGTACTAGGGGCAAATAGTAACTTCACGTTTGATAGTACTACAAGTCTATTAACACTTACTGGTGATGGTATAATTACTGGTAATTTAAATGTTGGTGGTAATGTACAGTATGTTAACGTAACTAATTTATATGTAAAAGATGCATTAATTGAGCAAGGTGGCGGAGCTAATAATGCTTTACTGTCTGCTAATGATGGAAAAGATAGGGGAACATTACTTCACTATTATACCACTGTTCCTGTAGATGCTTTCATGGGCTGGCAAACAGCTAACAGTGAGTTTGTGTTTGCAAGTAATGCTAGTGCTAGTAATAATTTAGTTACAGTAAACAGTTTAGGTAATGTACGAGCAAATTACTTTATCGGTAATGGTAGTTCTATAACCGGTGTTTCAGCCTCAAGTGCAACAACGGCAGTAACAGTAACCGGTAACGCTCAACCTAACATCACCAGTCTTGGAACATTAGCTAACTTAACCGTTGCCGGCCCGGTTAATCTAGGTAATATAGGTAATATCACAATTACTGGTGGCAGTAACGGACAAGTTATAACTACAAATGGTAGTGGTGTATTAACTTTCAATACTCCCGTAGTTCCTGCATTGTCAGCTACAGTAGACGAATTTACAGGTAACGGCATACAAACTAGTTTTACCTTATCAGTTATTCCTACCGGAAAGAACTATACTTTTGCAGTAATACAGGGTATTATGCAACCAAAAAGTTCATATTCAGTAACAGGAGCCGTGTTGACATTTAGTTCTGCACCCCCGGATACTGCGTTAATAGAAATTACAACAATGGGGGTCAATTAATATGGATATTGGACCCGTAATGGTAATAACAAGTGGATCCTATCCTGCAGTTATTACTTACCGTAGAATATCTAGAAGTTGTGTATTTTATAAGTAGACTAGCTATATTATTGAGTGTAGACTACTAATATCACGTAAAAGATAAATATAATATAGAAAGAGGAATCACCATGGCAATTTTAAAAATTAAACCATTCAGTATTGATACTGCTGAACGTTTCACGTTTGCTAACGCAAATATTACCGGTAATATAGAATCGGGTAATGCAAATCTAGGTAATTTAGCAATAGCTAATTTCTTTAGCGGTAACGGTAGCGCACTGACTTCAATAGTCGGTGCTAACGTCTCCGGTCAAGTAGGCAATGCATTAGTAGCTAGCACAGTTTATACTGCGGCTCAACCAATTATTACAAGTGTTGGTACGTTAACTAGTTTAACTGTATCAGGTAACAGTGATCTTGGTTCAGTTGCGAATGTTAAAATTAGTGGTGGTTCTAACGGGTATGTACTAAAGACTGATGGTTCTGGTAATTTGTCATGGATAGCCGCTTCGACTGGTAATGCAAATGTTGGTGGTAGTAATTCTCAAGTTCAGTTTAATAACGGTACTAATCTAGCAGGAAGTGCGAATCTAACATTTGACACAACAACAAACACGTTGTCTGCTACTAATTTCGTTGGTAACGGTAGTGGATTAACTGGTATTGTCGCTTCAAGCGGCACTGCAACTAAAACAGCAAACGGTACAAGTAACGTAGACATAGCAACTGCTAGTGGTAATATTACAATGGGTGTTGGTGGTACAGCCGGCGTAGTAACAATTACAACAACAGGTATCAATGCTAATGGATACATTACTGCATCAGGTAACATAACTGGTAGTTATATTCTTGGTAATGGTAGTTCATTATCTAGCATCACTGGTGCTAACGTAACAGGTGCAGTAGCATATGCTACCACTGCTAATAGTGTCGCCGGCGCTAACGTATCTGGTGCTGTTAATTTAGCAACATTTGCAGGTACCGCTAATAGTGTCGCCGGCGCTAACGTATCTGGTGCTGTTAATTTAGCAACATTTGCAGGTACTGCAAATGCAGTAGCTGGTGCTAATGTATCTGGTGCTGTTGCATATGCTACTACTGCTAATAGTGTAGCAGGGGCTAATGTATCTGGTCAAGTCGCTAATGCACTAGTTGCAGGTACAGTTTATACTGCGGCTCAACCAATTATTACAAGTGTTGGTACACTAACAAGTGTAGCTGTAACAGGTAATTTAACTGCCGGTAACGCTAATATATCCGGTACGTTAACTGTTGGTACAATTACAACAGCAGCCGGTGGTAGTGGTAACATCAGTGGTGCTGATGTTATTTCTGCAAATTTCTTTAGCGGTTCAGGTAATTTATTAAGCAATATTCAAGGTGCTAACGTAACAGGTGCTGTTGGTTTAGCAACATTTGCAGGTACTGCAAATGCAGTAGCTGGTGCTAACGTATCTGGTGCTGTCGCATATGCTACTACTGCTAATAGTGTAGTCGGTGCTAACGTCTCCGGTCAAGTAGGCAATGCATTAGTAGCTAGCACAGTTTATACTAATGCACAACCAAACATTACTAGTGTTGGTACATTAA
>Ga0208974_1000388_pt1 | contig 18801 bp, 26 predicted proteins | sample GreLakmeER15MSRF_FD_187699 | JGI IMG/M metagenome (GOLD analysis project Ga0208974, IMG submission 187699) | Freshwater lentic microbial communities from great Laurentian Lakes, MI, USA - Great Lakes metaG ER15MSRF (SPAdes) | ecosystem: Environmental > Aquatic > Freshwater > Lake | place: Great... | reverse complement strand
CCCCACACCCCCACACCCTCACAAAAAAATAAAAAAAATCAAGGCACAATTCCCCCATGACGACAGAATCAACTGCACCAGAAAAAAAGAAACTACATCCGCAGGTTGTGGCAAAGATAGACCGCATCCAAGACAAGAGAGAAGACGAACTTAGCAAGAATCCCTTTGTTGCGTTCACCATCCGCTACAAGAACAACCCCGTCCTCTTCGTCAGGGAAGTCCTCAAGGCAAACCCCGACACTTGGCAAGAGACCTTCCTAATGCACATCGCAAAGGGAAACCGCAGAATATCTGTCAGATCAGGTCATGGCGTAGGCAAGTCCACAGCAGCGAGCTGGGCGATCATCTGGTACTTACTTCTCAGATACCCCGTCAAGGTTGTCGTCACCGCACCGACATCCAGCCAGCTATACGACGCGCTCTTTGCGGAACTAAAGCGCTGGGTCAAAGAACTGCCTGAGACCTTGAGGGATATGTTGGAGGTCAAGCAGGACAGGATCGAGGTCAAGGAAGCAGCGACAGAGGCTTTCGTGTCCGCAAGGACATCGAGGGCAGAGCAGCCCGAAGCCCTGCAAGGTGTCCACAGCGAGAATGTGATGCTGGTGGCTGACGAGGCATCGGGTATCCCAGAGGCTGTCTTTGAGGCTGCTGCTGGCTCGATGTCTGGACACAATGCCGTCACCCTACTGCTGGGCAACCCCGTGAGAAGCTCAGGGTTTTTCTACGACACCCAGAACCGACTCGCCAATGACTGGGTGACGATGAAAGTCTCTTGCGTTGACTCTCCAAGGGTCAGCGAAGCCTACATCGAAGAGATGAAGTCGCGTTACGGTGAAGAGTCCAACGCATACCGAATAAGGGTACTAGGAGAGTTTCCAAGGTCAGACGACGACACCATCATCCCGATGGAGTTGCTGGAGCTTGCCAAACACAGGGATGTAGAGACAAGCCAGCACGCCAAGCTGATCTGGGGCTTGGATGTCGCACGCTTTGGTGGCGATAGGTCTGCACTCTCGAAGAGACAAGGCAACGCGCTCATAGAACCCACAAAGACTTGGAAAAACCTCGACTTGATGCAGTTAACTGGTGCAGTCGTCGCGGAGTGGGAAGCCCTACCGCCAAGCCAGAGACCGCACGAGATCATGGTGGACTCGATTGGTCTTGGTGCTGGTGTCGTTGACCGTCTTCGAGAACTCGGTCTTCCCGCTAGAGGCATCAATGTGTCCGAGTCCCCAGCGATGGGGACAACTTACAGGAATCTAAGGGCAGAGCTTTGGTACAAGGCAAAGGCGTGGTTCGAGGCGCGTGACTGTCGTATCCCCAATGACGAGGAGCTGGTGGCTGAACTGGCTACTGTGAGGTACTTCTTTAGCAGCTCAGGAAAGATGCAGGTCGAGGGCAAGGACGACATTAGAAAGCGTGGCTTGAAGTCACCCGACAAGGCAGACAGCTTTGTGTTGACCTTTGCGTCCGACGCTGCCGTCTCAATGTTTGGTGCGAATACGAGTCAGAAGTGGTCTCAACCGTTGAAAAGAAATCTGTCAAGGGTTGCTTAAAGAATTTCTTTCCAGTTTCTGCCAGAAAGAATAGCGCGAATAGTCGCATGATTTACATCAAATGCTTTTGCAAGGTCATATTTGCCTAAATTAAATTCTTTATTTAATATTTTTATGGCTCTTACGGATCGTTCGTTTAAAATTGCCCTTGAATTATTTTCGCCAGCATGAACCTTATGCTTTATGGTGTCGTCATAGTTTTCTCTTGTAGTCCCATAAGCAAGATTTGAAACATGATTATTTAATCTATTTCCATCCAAATGTCTAATTACAAAACCATCTGGTCTGTCACCTATAAATAATTTTGCAACCAACTTGTGGACATACAAAGATTTTTGACCATTACCGTCTATATCTCTAACCGAAACGCATGGATATGGAGTTGCATAATTTAATTTTCTTAAATATCTGCCATCTTTTTTAAGAACCATGACTCTGCCATGATTACTAATCTCGTAAAAAGATTCATAATTAGGTATCGGCTTCCAAATTTCATTAGGAGTATCCATGAAAAAACCTTCCAAGACAGAAAAAAAGATAAGCAAAATATATCATGAATTCAAGGCGGGGAAACTGCACTCAGGTAAAGGCGGTCCAGTCGTCAAGAGCAAGGCTCAAGGATTGGCTATTGCTTTGTCCTCTGCTGGCGTGAAGCCTAAGAAGGGAATGAAGTAATGGCAACCTCATACCCAAAAAGTTTACAAGGCGCGATGGATCAGATGATGTCCGACAGCGACACCAGCGAGTGTCCACTTCCCACGCAAGACATCACCCTTAATCTAAAGAACCGCGCCAAGGCGATCACGGCTGCGAAGTACGGTCCTGAGAACCCAGCACTACCTAACACCCCGTTCTGGGCAAAGAAGGCAGACGCATGGGATGTGACTGTGGACGATGCCAAGCAATCCCTTTGCGGAAACTGCGCAGCGTTTAATGTCTCAGAAGACATCAAAGAGTGCATTGCACAAGGTATCGGCAACGAAGCAGACCCGTGGGGAACTATCAAGCTGGCTGACTTAGGCTATTGCGAGATATTTGACTTCAAGTGCGCAGCGTCCAGAACCTGTGATGCTTGGGTTGTTGGTGGTCCAAACACTGGCGAAGCCAAGGACGAGGACATGGAATAAGGCTAAGAAGTGATCCCCATCTGCATATCGACTGTCAATGGCAAGGGTTTGCCAGTTCTGCTTGAGTCCATCAAGCAATACGCGCCAGAGGCATTTGTCTACCTTCGCGGTACTGAGCGCGTTGTATCTGGCTTTAAGAACGCAAGGCTTATATTTGGTGAACCCCGTAACTTTGGCGACGATTACAACGAAGTAATCGACGACGCTCTGAAGTACGCACAGGCTTGCATTGTCTGCAACGACGATGTGGTGCTGACACCGAACTCTTACCAGCGACTGCTCGAAGATGTTGAGGTGATCCGCGAGCTGGAGGTCAATGTCGGCTGGGTAGGCGCAAGAAGTGACTATGTGAGACCTGCGCAGAACATTCGCTACAACCCCGATGGCGATCACCTAGAGATGTGCAGATTTAAGTCCGAGCAGTTCATTCGTCACGCCAGCGCCATTGCACCGATCTTTGCGTACATAAGTCGTGACGCATGGCATCACGGCAGATTTCCCCCACTTAATTGGTTCTCAGATGATGTGAGCTGCGCAGACCTCAACAATCAGGGCTACGAGCACTTCGTCTCAAGCGCGTATGTCCATCACATCGGCAGCCAGACCACGGGCGACGACTCGAAGCAATTAGTTGCAGCGTCTGTGCCTTGGGTCAAGGAGCACCGTCCACAGTATGTCAAGCACTTCTTTGGTTCTTAATCTAGGCTCTGGCAAGGACTTTCGAGACGACTGCATCAACGCAGATATTCAGTTGCGCGTCAAGCACGACTGGTTGCTAGACATCTGCAATGTGCCTTGGGGCGACACCATCTCCACAAGGCTCGGTGACTTCGAGGTGCAGCCAGAGATGTTTGACGCAATACTGGCGAATGATGTGCTTGAGCACCTGCCTGATCTGGTGGGTGCAATGACGAGCTGTAAGAAGTTATTGAAAACTGGTGGCGAGATGCGCATCCATGTGCCGTATGACCTGAGCTATGGCGCTTGGCAAGACCCGACTCACCTGAGAGCATTCAACGAAAAGTCGTGGCTTTATTACACCGACTGGCATTGGTATCTTGGTTGGGAAGATCGGTTTTATGTGACCCACTTGGAATTTAGGTTAAATCCCATCGCACAAGACCTAAAATTGACGCAAGAAGAATTACTTAGGACTCCGCGAGCTGTGGACTCCATGTTTGTCGTATTGACTAAGGGTACAAAATGAACATTACCAACGAGCTGGGATTGAGCACAGACATCGCGTCACAGGTTGACCCGACACTTATGCCCATGACAGACATGGATTTAGAAGCCATGATGGGTCAAGAGATCACAGACGCTGTGAGCTACATCGACTCTGACTTGAGTCCTATCCGCGCTCGCGGTACTGAGTATTACAGGGGCGATCCATTCGGTAACGAGGAAGAGGGTCGCTCGCAAGTCGTGGCGATGGAGGTGCGTGACACCGTGTCTGCCATGCTGCCGTCCTTGATGCGTGTGTTTTTCTCTACTGAGAACACGGTGGAGTTTGTCCCGCGTGGTCCAGAAGATGTAGAAAACGCACAGCAAGCCACAGACTACTGCAACTATGTTTTCAACAATGACAACAATGGTTTTATGGTGGCATACGCCACATTTAAAGACGCTTTGGTGCGCAAATGTGGCATTGTCAAGGCGTGGATTGAGGACACCGAATCTGTCCGAATTGAGGAATATTCGGGTCTAGATGACCAGACATTGCAGGTCGTTATGCAAGAGGGCGACGCAGATGTGCAGATCATTGCGAGTTACCCAGACGAGAGTATGCAAGGCGCGATGCAGATCGATCCTATGACTGGTCAGCCGATGCTCCCAGCCATGATGCACGATGTGCAGGTTAAAAGGAAGATAACTGACAAGCGTATTCATGTGGCGTGCCTACCGCCAGAAGAATTGCTCTTGTCTCGTCAAGCGATGTCATTCAAGGACGCACCTTTTATCGGTCACCGCAAGATGGCGACTGTGGCTGAGTTGATCTCTATGGGGTACGACGAAGACGAGGTGATGGACTATGTTGGCTCGTCCGACTTGAACGACAACGAAGAGGCTTTGGCTCGCGCACCGTTGGCAAATAACCAGTATTTCAATGAGAGCGCTAACCCGATGATGATGCGCGTCCTCTATGTCGAGGGCTACGCCAAGGTTGACTTTGATGGCGACGGCATCCCAGAGTTGCGCAAGATGTGCTTTATGGGGTCTAGTTACAAGATGGTGCGCAATTTGCCAGCGTCTTACATCCCGTTTATTGAATTTCCTTGCGATCCAGAACCCCACACCTCACCACTTGAGGCGATGTCGATCTTTGACATTACTAGAGACTTGCAGGAGATCAAGTCAGAAGTCATGCGCAATACGCTTGACTCGCTGGCGCAGTCTATCCATCCCCGCACCGTGATCGTTGAGGGTCAGGTCAACATTGACGATGCACTCAATAACGAGACAGGCGCGATCATTCGTGCGCGTGCTCCGAACATGGTGCAGCCGTTGGTAACCCCATTCGTCGGTCAGGCTGCTTTCCCCGTCCTTGCGTACTTGGACGAGATTAAGGAAGGTCGCACAGGAATGTCCAAGGCATCTATGGGTTTAAACCCAGATGCTTTGCAGTCAAGCACCAAGGCTGCCGTGGCTGCCACAGTAAGCGCCAGCCAAGGACGCATTGAGCTGACTGCGCGTTTGATGGCTGAAGGTATGAGGGAGTTGTTTAAGACAATCCTGTTTTTGGTTACGACACACCAAGACAAGCCACGCATGATCCGCTTGCGTAACCGTTGGGTGCAGATTGACCCACGCGCTTGGGACAACACGATGGATGTCAACATCAACATCGGTCTGGGCAATGGCGACACCAATGAGCGTATCGCAACCATGATGCAGATACTCGCCAAGCAAGAATCCATCATCAACCAGTACGGTCTTGAGAATCCTGTGGTGTCACCACAGATGTATGTGCGAACCTTGAAGAAGGTCGTCGAACTCTCAGGATTCAAGGACGCATCGAGCTACTTTGCGGATATTCCAGAGGGATGGAAAGCACCGCCAGCTCCACAAAAGCCAAGCCCCGAAGAGGTTTTGGCTCAGGTTCAAGCCGAGTCTATTCGTGCAGACATCCAGAAAAAGGCTGCCGATCTAGAGTTACAGAGGCAACAAATGATCCGCGACGACGACTTCAGACGCGATCAAATGAACCAAGATAGACTACTTAAACAAATGGAACTTGAGTTAAAGTACAACACACAACTGAATACCGCACAAATTGTTGCGGAGCAGAATGTCAACCGCGAGGTTATTCGAGAGCAAGGCGCGTTGGTACAACAGGCGATGGCGCAATCCCAGCCAGCACCAATGCAACCCATCAACCCACAAGGAATGGTTTAAGTGAGCAAACAAGAAGAAGATGTAAGAAAAGGCAAGAAGGCTGAGTCGCTAATCGCTGACGAGGCTTTCTCAACTGCATTACTAAAAATGGAGAATGATGCCGTCTGGTTTTGGAAAGATACGAAGCCAGAGGACATCACGAAGAGAGAACACGCTTGGCATATGTTGCGTGCGATTGACAACTTCCGAACCGAGATTTCCAAAATCATGGACAACGGGAAAGTCGCACAGCGCCAGATTGAGCGTGAACAAAAGTCGTTGGTGTAAAGGACTAGGAAATGGAAATAACCCAAACCCCTATGTCTGTGGCTGATGCAGCCAGTGCTCTTGATCAGATGATGTTGCCGTTAGACGGAGAACAGCAGAAAACTGACAAGGCGCGTTTGACTGAGGAAGAAAACTCCGAGGTCGCGGTCTCTGCCGATGAAGAACTCGATGTGCAAGACGACGAATTGAGTGACGAAACGACAGAGGAACAGTCTGAAGAAGGTGAAGAAACCGAAGAAGAAGAACAGCCAGCCGAGGTCTACACCGTCAAAGTTGACGGTAAAGAGGTCGAGGTCACGCTAGACGAACTTCAAAAAGGATATTCCCGTACTCAGGACTACACACGAAAGACGCAACAGATCGCTGAGACCCGTAAGGCTGTCGAGGCTGAAGCTAGTGCGATTCGTGCCGAGCGTGAACAGTATGCCCAGTTATTGGGAGCGTTGAAGCAGCAACTTGAGTCAACTGAAGCACCTGTCGATATGGATCGTCTTTATAACGAAGACCCCATAGAGTGGGTGAGACAGTCAGAAGTGATGCGCCAGAAGCAAGACAAACTCGCAGCTATTCAGTCTGAGCAGCAGCGACTGTCGCAACTTACTGCGCAACAAAGAGCACAGGAAATGAACGCTCACCTTGCGACACAGCAAGAAGCCCTAATCCAAGCCGTACCCGAATGGAAAGATTCCAAGAAGGCACAGGCTGAAAAAGCTCTACTTATTGAGTTTGGTCAGAAGATCGGATTTAGTGAGGATGAACTCAAGAATGTCTATGACCACAGAGCTGTCATTGCGTTGCGTAAAGCAGCGCTCTACGATCAGATGATGTCCAAGCGTGGACAGATCAAGCCAGTAGTCAACAACGGTCCTCGCACTGCCAAGCCTAGTGCAGCAGGTCGCGTCTCCACAACAACTGAAAGTACACGCGCAAAACAGCGTCTTGCAAAGTCAGGTCGCGTCAATGACGCTGCCTCCGCAATAGAACTTCTTTTGAAATAGGACACTTAAATGGCAATCGTAACCAACACCTTCACCACATTTGATGCAAAGGGTATCCGCGAGGACTTATCCAACATCATCACTAACATCGCTCCAGAAGAGACTCCTTACATGAGTAATGTCGGACGCGAGTCAATCAGCAACTCATTGTTTGAGTGGCAGACTGACACATTGGCTTCTGCTGCTGCTAACAAGCAGTTAGAGGGCGACGATGTAACTTCTTTCGATAGCGTAACTGCTACTGTGCGTCTGCAAAACTACGCTCAGATCAGCCGTAAGACTATCGTCTTGTCTGCAACTGAAGAGACCGTCAACAAGGCTGGTCGTCGCTCTGAATTGGCATACCAAATTGCCAAGCGTAGCGCTGAGTTGAAGCGTGATCAAGAGTTTTCAATGTTGAACGGTGCTGTCGCTGCTGCTGGTAACACCACAACAGCTCGCGGTACTGCTTCATTGCAAGCCTTCATCAAGACTAACTACGATATGCAGACGAACGGTGCTAACCCCACTTACACGACTGTGCCTACTGGCGCTCGTAGTGACGGCAATGTGCGTACTTTCACAGAAACCATCTTGAAGAATGTTATTCAACAAGTTTGGACTTCTGGCGGTACACCAAAAATCTTGATGACTGGTCCAGTCAACAAGCAGCGCGTGTCTGGCTTCTCTGGTATCGCATCTTCACGCTTCAACATTGATGGCGGTGCTCGTCCTGCAACCATCATTGGCGCAGCAGACATTTATGTGTCTGACTTCGGCAATGTGCAAGTCGTGCCTAACCGCTTCCAGCGTGAGCGTGACGCATTCGTGATCGATCCAGATTACGCAAAAGTCACAACTTTGCGTCCTTACCAACAAGTTGAGTTGGCAAAGACTGGCGACGCTGAAAAGCGTATGCTGATCGTTGAGTGGGGTCACAAAGTGTTGGCTGAGAATGCCCACGGCATTGCTGCTGACTTGGTTACTTCTTAATTGAACTAACGAAGGGTCTGGGGAAACTCAGACCCTTTTTTTCTACATGATTGAAAAAAGACTATTTAGTACAGACGCTGATCAGGGGATCACGCGCACATTTGAATTTAACGATGAAACGAATCAGGCAACGATTCACACACAGCAAGATGTGACTGCGATCATTGAAGAGAATAAGCAAGAGTACGCACAGGTTGATGAGCGTGCTCGGTGGGGCGAATGGAGCAGAGTCGCCAGCATCCCGATGTCTATCTACTTCCAGCTCAAGGCTGAAGGCAAGTTAGACGATCAGGAGTACATGAAGCGTTGGCTAAATTCACCAGATAACAAGTATTTCAGAACTAGATCAGGAAAAGTATGACCCCAAACTACATTGCAGTCTGCACACCAGCGCGTGACATGGTTCACGCAAATTATGCTTTTTGCATAACCAACATGGTGGCGCACCACACGATTAACACGACTGATGCTGTGTCCTTGAAGATTATGCAAGGGACACTTATCCAGACCCAGCGTGCTGATCTGTGCCTAGACGCAATGGCAGAGGGTTGTACCCATATCTTGTTTGTGGATTCAGACATGACCTTCCCGCAGGACATGATTGAGAGACTCTTGGCGCATGACTTGGACATCGTGGCAACGAACTGCGCAAGGCGCAGAATGCCCACAGGACCAACTGCACAGCGCTATGACGAAAACGGTGAGCGAGTGCTTGTCTACACAATGCCAGACTCCACAGGAATCGAGGAAGTAGGCTCGATTGGCATGGGAGTTATGCTCATCAAACGCAAGGTCTTTGAGGCTTTGAGTGAACCTTGGTTCGAGACTCCTTGGCGTACCGACAAGCGCGGGTATGTTGGAGAGGATGTTTTCTTCTGCCGTAAAGCACAGGCTGCTGGCTTTAAAATCTACATTGACCATGATGTGTCCAAAGAGATCGGACACATTGGGACTTTTGAATTCAAGCACGATCACACTTGGGTGATGCGTGATCTTGAGAAAGCAGAAAAGGCTGAAGATGGCGTTAACAACCTATGCTGAACTGAAGACTTCGGTCGGGGACTGGCTTAATCGCTCAGACCTGACTACTGCCATTTCTGACTTCATTAGTCTGGCAGAGGCTCAGATCGAGAGAAACTTGCGCACCAGACAGATGATCGTGCGTGCTACCGCGTCGATCACTACCGAATACTCCGCAGTACCAGATAACTTCTTGGAAGTTAAGTCTTTCAAGCTCGACACCAATCCAGTCACGCCATTGCAGTTCGAGACTATCGACTCAATGGACACTCTGGCGGTTACATATCGAACATCAACTAAACCTATATTTTTTACCGTGGTGGGTGAGCAGTTTCGCTACCTACCAGTACCAGATACTGCCTACACAGGTGAGTTGATTTATTACGCAAAGTTGAGTAAGTTATCAACTAGCAACACAACAAACTGGTTATTGACTGCTGCACCTGATGTTTATCTGTATGGCGCTCTCATGCAAGCAGCACCGTACCTGCAAGATGATGCGAGAATTACGGTATGGGCATCGATGTACCGAGCTGGTCTTGAAGAGGTTACAAAAGCAGATGATCGTAGCTCTTCGACTGGTGGTGTACTGATCACACGCGCAAGAACTTTGGGATAACAGATGCTAGTGAACACGACAAAAGGCGAGATGGATTCCTCCTTGCTAGAGAAGCGAGATGGTTCTGTCGACACCGATAACGAGACGACGAACTGGGTGGAATATTGGCTAGAAGGCGAGCTTGTGCATCGCTCAGTCCATATGACCTTAAAACGAAATGTGACTGGTGAAGCAGTCGCGCAATCTTTGGGTTGAAATTTGAATTGGGTTTAACCCAAGAAGGGAACTATCATCGCAAACACACAAGCAATGTGTACATCATTCAAGGTTGATCTGCTCAACGCTGTACACGCATTTTCTACTAGCGTCCCAGCTCACACCGCATCGACTGCCGACACTTTCAAAGCTGCCTTGTACTTGGCTTCTGCCACGGTCAACGCAACGACAACCGCCTATTCGTCTACTGGTGAGGTGACTGGTACTAACTACACGGCTGGCGGTGCTACGGTGACATTTGGCACAGCGCCAAGCTCTACCAGTACGACGGCATTTGTCACTCCAAGCGCCAGCATCACATACTCTAATGTGACCCTATCAACTGCCTTTGATGCGGTCTTGATCTATAACTCAAGCCAATCAAACAAGGCTGTCAGCGTCCACACCTTCGGTTCTCAGACCGTTACGGCTGGAACATTTACCTTAACCATGCCGACAAATGATTCAAGCACAGGCTTGATCAGACTCGCTTAATAAAGAGGCAGCACAATGGCTGCTTACGGCTCTGGCTACTACGGCAAGGGTGTTTATGGCATCGGTAATGTTGTCATTAGTGGCAACTCGTCTACTACTGCGGTTGGCACATTACTAGACGACAGATCAATCCAAGAAGACGGCAATGTCGCCACGGGTAATGTCGGAACGGTTGGCATATCCAGAACCGTTGCGATTACAGGTAACGATTCAACCTTATCTGTTAACTCAGTCTTAGTATCTCCAATTCTTACAGGTAGCTCGTCAACTGGTGCTGTCGGCACGATGTCGCCAGAGACAATCTCCTTTGTTGCCATTACTGGTGTCGAAGGTACTGGCTCAGTCGGTAGCGTTACAAATGCAGTATCTATTGCGATAATTGGGGTTGAGGCATCTGGCTCGGTCGGGACAATCATTGGCTTTGGATGGGGTGCAATACCAGACACGGCAGAGACTTGGACGGCAGAGGCAGATACGCCAGAGACTTGGACAGCAATCGCAGACAATTCAGAAACATGGACGCAAGTCCCAGCATGAAGGTGAACTATGGCAGATACCACAACAACCAACCTATTACTTACTAAACCCGAAGTCGGGGCTAGTACCGACACATGGGGTACGAAGATCAACACCGATCTGGACTCGGTAGATGCAATCTTTGCAGCAGCAGGTACTGGAACATCGGTCGGTCTTAATGTTGGTAGCGGTAAGGTTTTGACTGTTGGCGGGATTGCATCTCATGCAGCAGGTTCTGCTGCTGCACCAACCATTACAGCCACAGGCGATACCAACACAGGCATCTTCTTCCCTGCTGCTGACACTATTGCCTTTACCGAAGGTGGTGCGGAGGCTATGCGTATCGACTCCTCTGGCAGAGTTGGTATTGGTACTACTGCGCCAAACAAACCACTAAGCGTATATGGTGGAGATGGTTATATACAAATGCTTAATGCCTCTACTGGTACTGGCAATACTGATGGTGCATTTATTGGCGTTGAGGGTGGGACAACTGGATTACGAATTGTCAACCAAGAAAACGATGTAATGAGTTTTCACACAAATGGTTTGGCTAATGAGCGTATGCGTATTGATGCTTCTGGTCGTGTGCTTGTGGGATTGACTTCACCAAATACTAGCGGTGCAAACTTCCAAGTTTCTCAAGGAGTTACTTTCCCCGCAACCCAATCAGCATCATCTGACGCAAATACATTGGATGATTATGAGGAAGGGACTTGGACACCTGTTCTTGCTGGCACATCAACTGCTGGAACTGGTACTTATTCAGTGCAAATAGGGCGTTACACAAAAATTGGCAATACAGTACGAATTTATTTTGCCCTTACATGGTCAGCGCATACTGGAACTGGAACAACAAAAGTTACTGGATTTCCATTTTCTTCTAATGGTGGTAATCAAACTCCATTTGCTGTATTTACCTATGGAGAAACATTTAGCGCAAATAATGTTGCTAACGGAGGACTTTTGGGAAATGGCTCAACACAATGGGAGCATTACCAAGTTCCTGTTGGAGGTGGTAATAGTTCTGGAATACCAATATATAACGGAAATGGTGAAATTCAATTATCTGGCGTATATCAAACTGCTTAATTAAAGGAAATCAAAATGGCACTTACAGAAACCAAAACAGTAGACCAAATTACAGTCACCGAAAACGGCATAGTCTTGTATCGGGAAGCAACCCGCATCCTAAAAGATGGTGAGCAGATAGCACAAACATTTCATCGGTCAAGCCTGACACCAGCACAAGACTTAACTGGTCAACCAGCCAATGTCGTTGCTATCTGTAACACGGCATGGACACCAGCAGTTATTGCTGCGTATCAGGCTCAAGTGGCTGCACAGAAAACAGCATGACCACAGAGCACACAACTGAGACGGCTACTGCAATCGTCGCCAAGGTAGCACCGCCAGTAGGCGTGTCATTGGCGACTGTCGCTGGCTATCAGGTAGGCGAGCTGGTGCTGTGGGCTACCTTGATCTACACGGTCTTGATGATCTGCCACAAGTGTTACCAGATTTATAAAGACATAAAGAAGTGATGTGTTTGATCCCATCACCATTGGCGCTGCTTTCAAGGCAATGCAACTGGCTTATGACGGGATTACATACTGCTGCGATGCCCTGTCTCAAGGCAAGGTCGCTGTACAGAAGATAAAGAAGGCAACCGATGATGCCCAAGCAATCGCAAAGGAAGTCAAAGGGATATGGGGATTCTTTAGCGGGTTATTTGGTGGCTCAAAGCCAGCCGAGTCCAAGCCAGCATCCACAGACGCAAAGCCTGTGGCGAAAAAGAAGGAAGTCTATACAACCCACATCCCTAATGAAGCCGAGATCGTCCAGCAATTCATTAAGCACTTAGGTGCTTTTTTTAGACACCACAAGGAGTTAACCGAATATGTGGAAATTAAATATGAAGAAGTATTTTCAAGCGTTGATCCAGACCCTGAGACAATTCTGGAACTCTCTGTTTTCAAAAACGAGTTAGACCAGAGCTATGTCAAGTTGAGTGGGATGATGAGGGGTGCAAGTGTGCCTTATCAGCTCGGACCACTCTGGGAGAACTACAACAACATCTACTCCAAGGTTCAAGCAGAACAACAAAAACGCAAGGAACAAATTAGAATTAGGCGACAGATAGAGGCTTATAGACAGGAAAGGTTCAGACAAGAAAAGATTGAGCTTGGCATGGGATTGTTTATCACGCTGCTCGTAGTTTCTTGGCTATACGCGGTATGGATAAATTCATTTATCGAAGCATTCTGATCCTTGTGTGTGTAATGCTGACTATTATCTTAATCATCACGCCAGTCTTGATTAGTATGTGGATCAAGATACAAAAAGCCGAGGTGAGGTTGGAGAAAAAAGAGAGACAAATAAACCGACAATTAAGGTTAATGGAAAGGCAGAGCAATGAATGACTTACTCAATCTTCTCAAGGGTGTCGCACCCACGCTGGCAATGGCTGTCGCTGGTCCTTTGGGTGCTTCTGCTGTTACCGCTTTGGCTAGTAAGTTTGGCGTGTCTGATAGTGTTGATGCCGTTGCAAAGGCTATTGCTGGCGATCCAAAGGCTGCTGAAAAGATAGCAGAGCTTGAGCTGGAGATGGCGAAGATTGATGCAGCCAATACTGCCGACGCAAGGAAGATGAATTCAGAGATACAGAACTCTGCCACAGCGTCTTGGTTAGCAAAGAACATTGCCTATGTCATAGACACATCAATCATTGCTGGCGCTCTCACAATGACCTTTGTGGTGTTTATTGTTGGCGTACCAGAGCAGAATAAGTCGATGGCTTTTACGGCTCTAGGTTCTTTGTGGACTCTGACGGGTACGGTGGTGAACTTCCATCGCGGTAGTTCTGCTGGTAGCAAGGCTAAAACTGAAGAGATGATGAAAGGTGTGAAATGATTGAATTCTTAAAGCAACTATTGCTGGCTAAGGTCAACCGTCCGAAGCCTACTGTCGAAGAGGTCGAGGTACAGGTATGGTCTTTCGTCGTCAAGTCGATCACCATCATGGTTCTTGGCATTGCGTTTGGTGTCTTGTACCTGATCGGCTTTGAAAAGCAAGACCCAGAACTCGCACCTATCGACTCTGTATTCCTTGAAATCTTGAAAGCTATTGCCTTCATGGGTGTTGGCACTATGGGCGGTATCTCAGGACGCAAGGCATCGACTGCTATTGCGAAGGCTATTGTTGGAGAAGACGATGCAACTAAGTGAACACTTCAGTCTTGAGGAGGCAACGCACTCCGACACCGCCACAAGGCTCGGCATAAGCAATCAGCCTTCACCACAGCAACTTGAGAACATGAAGGTGGCTGCTGCTGGCATGGAGAAGGTCAGAGAGCTACTTGGTAAGCCTATCAACATAAATTCATGGATACGACTGCCAGAGGTGAATGTGGCGGTGGGCGGTAGCAAGGTATCGAGTCACATGGACGGCTGGGCTATTGACTTTGTGTGTAGAGGCTTTGGCACTCCACTAGAGGTCTGCAAAGCTATCGACGCAGCAGGTATCAAGTTTGACCAGATGATTCACGAATTCGGTGAAAAAGGATGGACGCATCTCTCCTTTGCGCCAGCATTGCGTCAGCAAAAGCTCACCATATTTAGACCTCAGAATAAGTACGCCATCGGCTTGTTGACTCAAGACGAATACAACAAGGCTGTATGACGAACTTCTACCAGCAGCTCCAGACCCCTGCCGTACCCGATCTGCCTAACCCGCAAGACAGGTATGACCGTCTGACGGTTGCGCAAACGAATGGTGCGTTGCGCACCTTCTTCTTGAAGTTAACCAATGCCTTGCAATCCATTGCGTCACCTCGCGGTGGTAGGTTTATAAACAACCCTTACGGGGCATTCCAAGACGGCACAGACCAGACGGCAGCCAATACCACAACTGCTTACGCCATAACCTTCGACACAACTGACTTCAACAATGGCGTAACCTTGTCAAACTCGTCAAGGCTTAATGTGTCTCAGGCTGGAATTTATAACATTCAGTTCAGCGTGCAGTTCAAGAACACCACTAATGACGGTCAGGATGTGGATATTTGGTTTAAAAAGAACGGCACAAACATTGACAATTCAAATAGCAGGTTTCACCTATCACAAAGAAAATCATCAGGTGACCCGTCTCACTTAATTGCCGCTCTTAACTTCTTTGTCAGTTTGGCGGCTAACGACTATGTAGAGATTATGTGGAGACCAACAAGCACTAGCGTCAGCATTGAGCACTTTGCAACCAGCTCCACGCCAACCAGACCAGCCGTACCTTCTGTCATTGCAACGGTATCGTTTGTGTCAAACCTCTCAACGGAAGCATAATTAGACCCTATGGCACTCGTACCAATCAAAATCCCAGCAGGAATCTACCGTAACGGTACTGAGTACCAGTCTGCGGGACGCTGGTATGACTCAAACCTTGTGCGTTGGTTCGAGAACACGCTAAGACCTTGGGGCGGGTGGCGTAAGCGCTCAACCTCACAGATGACTGGCGTATGCCGTGGGATGCTGACTTGGCGTGATAACTCCAATCTTCGTTGGATCGCTGCTGGCACGCCTACGAATCTCTACGCCATGAATGAGGCTGGAACTCTCAAGGACATCACTCCTACAACTTTTACGACTGGCGCAACAGACGCAAGTCTGAAGACGGGTTATGGATACAGCAACTATGGCTCTTACTCTTACGGTGTAGCGCGTCCAGACTTAGGAGACATCATTCCAGCAACCACTTGGACGATGGATTCATGGGGCGAATACTTGGTTGCGTGCTCTAGCAAGGACGGTCAACTCTTGGAGTGGCAACTAGGATTTACCACGCCAACAAAGGCTGTGGCGATTACTAACGCGCCAACGAGCTGTGCAGCCGTGATGACGACAGCAGAAAGATTTGTCTTTGCCCTTGGCGCGTCAGGTAATCCACGCAAAGTATCGTGGTGTGATCAAGAAAACAACACCGTTTGGACACCATCGGCTACCAATCAGGCTGGTGATTTTGAACTCAACTCAGTAGGCTCTTTGAAGTGCGGTAAGCGCGTCAGGGGTATCAATCTTCTGTTTACCGATGTCGATGTCCACGCTGCTACTTATATTGGACTGCCTTATGTGTACTCATTCGAGAAGGCTGGATCAGGTTGTGGCGTGATCTCTTCTCAAGCCGTAGCAGCCATTGACACCGCAGCCATTTGGATGTCTAAGTCAGGCTTCTGGGTGTATGACGGCTATGTCAAGCCCTTGGTGTCGGATGTTGGCGACTACATCTTCCAGAACATCAACTACAACCAAGCCTCTAAGGTCTACGCTGTCCACAATAGTAAGTATGGCGAGATCATCTGGTTTTACCCGTCTAGCGCCAGCAATGAGAACGACTCCTATGTCGTCTACAACTACCGCGAAGGACATTGGGCTATTGGCACTTTGTCTCGTACTGCTGGAACTGACAGGGGTGTCTTTGTCAATCCTTTAATGATCTCGTCAGATGGTTACATCTATGAGCACGAGGTTGGATTTGCGTATGACAGCGCTGTCCCCTACGCTGAGTCTGGTCCTTACGAGATCGGTGCTGGCGACAACATCATGTCGGTGCGTCGCGTCATACCTGACGAGCAAACGCTAGGTGAGGTCGTTGTGTCCTTCAAGACTCGGATGTACCCGATGGCGACTGAGACGACTTATGGACCGTATACAGCGTCACAACCCACAGATGTGCGGTTCGCTGCCAGACAGGTCAAGGTTAGATACACGGGCAATGTCTTAGACGATTGGCGCGTTGGCGTTAACCGTTTTGATGTTGTCGCAATGGGTAAGCGGTGACTTAGAATTGAGTCAAGAATTAAGGGCGGGAAAAGTACCCATTTGTATTCGAGAAGATTACACCGTGTACTTGGAGTTTTTTAAGGGTAATTTGTGGATTCATGTGGAGATCAGAAGATGGTCTTCTGGGGTCAAAAAGGACTGCTTGAAGAGCATTGCTCTTATTGAGAATTTAATTGGGAAGCCTCTCGTCGCGCTAATACGCGAAGAAGACATCAAACTTGTAAGATTTGCCAAGTCATTTGGCTGGTCTGAGAAATGTCAAATATCACTATTAGACGGATCGAAGGCTTTTATCTACACCAACAGGTGTGACAAGGGAGATTGATATGGGTGGAGTAGTAAGCGAAGTAGGCGAGATTGGTCAAGGCATCATTAGTGGCGTTGATGAGGGGTTGACAAGCCTTGACGACGCAATACCGCAAGAAGCCAAGATTGCAGCAGCTATCTATTTGGCGAGTCAGGGTTTGCCTGTCGGGGCTGAAGGTAGTGCATTGGCTAATCTTGGCGCTACCGACGCAAGCCTTGGTGCTGCTGGCGCTGCCAATGCAGGTGCAGCAGAAGCAGCTTTAACAGCTACTGATCTTGCTATTGGTGGTGGCGGTGGTGGTGCTGTTAATGCTGGTTTTACCTTACCTGCAATTCCTCCAGAAGTAAGTGCAATATCTAATGCTAATAGTGTTGCTAATGCTGTATCTGGTGGTGCAGCAACCGCACCCGTTGCCGTTACTCCTTCAGTCGTTACACCTTCAGCAGTTCCGACTACTGGTGAATTAACTGCACTACAAGTAAATGAAATAGTAAATAAAGATCAAGCTGCCTCTGCTGGATTACTTGGTACTTTAGGTAATTTGTCAACTGCTCAACAATTAGGGCTTGGTGCTGCTGCTTTAGGGGCAACTGGCGCTCTCGGTGGAAGTACACCAACATCAAGCACAGCAACGACTAGCATTGACCCAGATATTAAAGCTGCATTTTTACGCAATTTAGGCGAAGCCAGAGAAACTGCTGCTGGTTTAGGCACTAGACAGTTTGCACCATACGCTGAGTACAACCTCGGCATGGTTCAAAAATACATGAACCCTTACGAGAACCAAGTGGTGCAAAACACATTGGCTGACATTGAGCGTGCTCGTCAAGGACAAATATCTGCTGAAGGTGCAAGGGCTACGGCAGCAGGAGCGTTTGGCGGTACACGCCAAGCAGTAACCAGATCATTGGTTGATGAAGCAGCATTACGCAATGCAACTAATGCAGCAGCACAACTTCGTCAGACTGGCTTTGCACAGGCTCAGAATTTAGGTCTATCGCAGCAACAAATGATGCAGCAGTACGAACAGCAAAAGCTCGATGCAGCTCGCGGTCTAGGACTTGAGAGACTCAATATTGCGCAGGGCGCTTTGAGCTTGCAACCTGCAAGGATCGGGGAAAGCACAACATCTCCCATCTATCGAAATCAAGCAGCATCAGGTCTTGGCGGTGCTTTGGGTGGCGCTCAACTTGGTAAGTTAATCGGTGGAACTGCTAATCCTGAGTATGCTGGCTATGGTGCTGCTGCTGGCGGTCTGCTTGGATTCTTAGGTTAAGGAGTAAATGATGGCAACAATGCAAGACTTTGGCGGTTTACTCTTTGGCGGTGGTGGTACTGGACTTGAAGACTATCTAAGTGCAGACCAGCAAAGTGGAATTAGAAACCAAGCAATGCTGCAAGCAGCAGCAGCGCTCTTACAGGCTGGCGGTCCAAGTCGTCAACCTATCTCTTTAGGTCAAGCACTTGGCGGTGCTTTGCAAGCAGGTTCTGCTGGGTATCAG
>Ga0208974_1000386_pt1 | contig 18894 bp, 32 predicted proteins | sample GreLakmeER15MSRF_FD_187699 | JGI IMG/M metagenome (GOLD analysis project Ga0208974, IMG submission 187699) | Freshwater lentic microbial communities from great Laurentian Lakes, MI, USA - Great Lakes metaG ER15MSRF (SPAdes) | ecosystem: Environmental > Aquatic > Freshwater > Lake | place: Great... | reverse complement strand
TTTGTCTGTCATGGGTTCCTCACCAACTTTACTCGCAAACTTGATCTCACATTCCCACGAGAAGCACGTTGCCTTGCGTCATTCAGTCCAGTCATGTACCGCACCTGATTGAAGTTTGCGGCCTCACTGTTTGAGTACGGCTTGCCCGGTGTCAGCATGAGCCTTGCCTTCGTCCCGAATCCTAGCGTCTCACCCCAGATTTCAAACAAGAAATCAGCAACTTCTGTCACTGTTCTCAGGGGAACAAGCGCCACTCTCATTGTAAGGGAGGAGGCATACTTCTGATCCGGTATTGGCAGGATTGTGAACGTGTCCACGTCTTTCTGGGTAAACCCAGCGGGTGGCCCTTTACTGGCTGTATATCCAGCAATGTTGGTTCGGTATGCGTCCGGCAGGCCAAGATCGTCAGGAGCTAAAGCCTCAAGCTCTTGCCCCAGATACCACATCTTCATGATCTTCTGAATGCGGTAGTTCTTTGGCGGCTCCAGATCGTAGTCGGTGATGTTCTCGTAGACGGTGATTGCGTCCATCGTGTCTTGATGTATCAGGCTCTTCTCGCAAAACTCAACGATGGTGTTTCTGAGGGCGCGGATCGCCATATCGGATGGGCATCCGGGTACGTCCGGCAGGATCTCTGGCAGGAATGATTCAAGTGTCTTCATGTGATCCCCAACAAGCCAGATTTGAACTTCTGATACAGGGTGGCCGAGCGACCATCCACTGCGAACTCATCGTCTCTCAACTCTGCCCGATGAACAACGTAGTCCACCATTGCAAGCAGGTAGTCATCAGAGATCGGGATCGTCGATGCCGCTGTGTATGCGGCAAAGGAAGTGGTCAAGTTGGAAAGGAACAGATCTGGCCGCACCCGTCGAGCCTCAATCAGCGCCGAGCGAGCGTAGCTCATCAACTGGGCCTCCGTATATCGAGGGTCTGGGTTCAACGCAGTGATCTGATCATTGAGTATTACCCGAGCATCGTCCATTACAGTTTGAAATGTTGCCATTTATACTACCAAAGTACCTTTCTAGCCCAGTGATTTGCACTGAACACATCATCCTTGGTGGGCTGACCGCTTTTGTTCTTGATCCCCGCTGACCTCGCAAGGTAATTCTTCCTACGCTCTGGGTCTTTGTGCTGGGTAAAGTCTTCCATTCCACGTAAACCAAAGCGCACGAGCTTGACCTCATCGCCCTTTTTGGCAAGGACAACCTTCTTTTGCTTTGCCCCTGCTGGCGCATTCTTCGGCTTGTTAAAGCCGTCGAACTCCTGTCCGTGGTAGATGAGCTTGCCGCCCTCTCGTTTAACGTCTTTGGCTTTCATGCGGCCTCTTTGTAGAGCTTGACTGCGATCTCGTCCTTGACGGAGACCTCGTCATCCGTCGGCTTCTTCGGCTTTTCTTCTTCTTGAACTAGCTCGTACCCCAGTTCCAGCAGTTTTTCGTCGTAAACCACCAGACGACCCGTGCGTTTGTTTCTCATGTGCATGCGATTCTCCCAACTGGAATACTGATTCTGGTCTGATTGACTGCAAAGACTCACAGTTTTTTGAGCATCGCTCGTCCCAGCCCCGATCTCTCTGCCAATAGCACCCAGTGCATGGCATGTCAGAGCTTATCCCAACGATAGATTCTCCGCAATCAAAAACAAAGTTCTTGTTGGTCGGGCCAAGAACAACAACTGCTGGCGTTCCAAGCAGTCCAGCCACATGAACCATGCCGCTGTCATTGCCATACAGGATTGTCGCACTGCCAATCAGTTCAATCACTTCTTTGATTGGCATATCCCAAAGAAACCTGTCCGCAGGAATCTTCTCAACAAGTTCTTTACCTCTACCGGAGCCTATGGTTGCCACTACATAGCCCGCATCTGTCAACAGATTTGACAGATCTGTCCATCTGTCGGCGTTCCAAGATCGAACTGACCAAACACTAAGAGGGGCGATGATCGCCAGCTTCTCGGTTTTAAGGTACTCGGCCACATTTGCTGGTCTCTTGGCCGTGCAATCAGGGATCTCGTAGTAACGCTGGAGGCTTTTGATGTACCAGTTTGGTCTTGACCCGCCGACAACACCAGATTTAAGCTGTCCGCCGTAATCAAGATTTGCATTTGCAAAGAGGTCTGATTCTTGACAAATGCTGACATTAGGATGCGAAACAGCAGAGAGCCAGTCGACATGTCTTGTATGGAACGTGACATTGAAACCTTGATCTGCTATCCCGCAAGCCGCATACATTCCGCAAACAGCATCCCCGATACCCAACGCAGAGTTGTAGAACGTGATGTCCTTCGTCTTCTTTGGCGGATCGCGTGGATCGTCCTCATACTCTACGAAGTATCCAAACTCAAGTAAGGATCTATCGTAAGCATGGAGCTTGCTGGTTTGGGTGTTGCGTATATAAAGCATAAAAAGGGAGGAGGCCGAAGCCTCCCCCAATCCCTCGGCAACTGCTTAGGCTTTGGAAACCAGAGCGTTGACCAATGCTTCAGGCTTGGTTACTTTGTAGCCGTACACATTCAAACCACGGACGATATTACCGAAAGTGGATTGAGCGCGGATGGTTTCGACGTTTGCCATTTGTGAAGCGAAAGAGATCGCGTCGCGAGTACCGGCAAGGATGTTCCAGCCAGCAACGTCAACAGCAGTGCCTGTACCGCCGGTAGCTGAGTCGGAACCCAGATCGGTGGCTGTTGGCAGGTTGTTGGAGACGTACAGGGTGAAGCGGTCGATCATGCCCAACTTACCGTTACGCAAGGGAGACTGGCTGTCGCCGGTCAAGTACGCTTGCTTCAGGTCAGAGTTCTTGATCATCGCGGCCATCCAAGAAGGAATGACCAACCAACGACCAGTCTCAGGGACGTTCTGCTCATCCAACACTTGGCCCATGTCCAAAATCAAGTCCAACACGTTGGTCTTGCTGATGGCACGAGTAGCGTAGGTTGCGCCCAAGTTGATGTTGCCGGAGATAGCGCCAGCAGATGCGCCTTTGTTGGCGGTTGCCGCGCCAGCCTTCACACCATTCAACACATCTGCGTCGATGGTGATCTTCATTTGCTCGCTGGCATCGTTGGTGAACATGTCCATCAACTTAACGTCGGCTTGAACGGCATCCACATCATCCAACACCACGGAGAAGTATTGACCTTGGTCAATGTTCAATTCCAAAGGAGTAGAAGTTGGGACTTCGTTTGTCAGGTTCATACCTTTTGTGTATGAACGGATAGTGATGGTGGGGATTGAACGGATATAGACTTTATCGCCTTGACCCTTGATCTCGCCTTCCCAATCGTTGTTGGTGATCTCTGCAAGAACAGTGCTCTTGTAGAACTTAGCTTGCAACTTACCAGACCAAACTTCAGGGATGAACTTGGTTGTACTGGCAGTTGAATACTGAGGATATGCACCAGAGATAAGCGCTGATGGTGCGCCGGATACGCCTAAAGACATGATATTTCCTTAAAAAAAGATTGATTTGTTTGGGTCATCGAATACGACCCTCGACTGACGCTGATGCAATATCAGCTTCAATGGCAATTGCGTCTGCATCTGAAATAGATCCTCGTCTCACTCTGTCGTAGAAATTTGTAATTTCTGCGCGAGTCCAAATCTTCTTCGCTTGCGGTGTCGATGGAGCTTGGTTTGTAGAGGGGACGATTTGCTGTTCCAATGATGCGGCGCTTTTTGCCGCCCACGTTTGTGACATCTTCTTGTACGTGTTGAAGAACTTTGCCGCACGGACTGGATCACGCGACTGTTCTGCTCTGCCGAGAAGCGCCTGTCTGGTTTCTCCTGTTAGGTCATCAACTTCATCCAACCAATTTAAAAAATTGGTGTCTGCGTTGAGGGCCTCCCAGTCGGGAACCATTTCAGTCAATGATCTAAAGAAGCTATCTTGAACGACGTGTGATTGAACAGATTTAACTGAATCAATTTCGGATCTGAGTTTTGCGATCATCGCATCCTTAGAGGCCAGTTCTTCTCTGGCAACTCGACGGGCTACGTCAATCAAACCCTCACCGTATTGCTCAATCTCCTCTGGCTTCACCAGTAGTTCAGGAGGTTTTGCATTCTTCATCTCTTCGAGTTGATCCTCTAGAGATTGAAGACGGCTCTTCAAATCTTTATTCTCATGTGCAAAGCGCGGAACTTCTGCGTTGTACTTCCCTTGTAAAACCTTGAATCGGTGTTCCCAGCTTTCCTCTTGAGGAGGCGTGGAGTCGGTAGGAGGTTGGGGAGCAGGAGTCTCAATCGATTCAGCGGGTGGCTGAGGATTTTGAACTTCCATCTGGTTCTGCTTTGACAAACTTTCCAAAATTTCATCTGCCCGCTTTTCAGCGTCGATGACAGCACGAGGCAATGTAGACATCTTTTCTCCGTGAGCCGAGACAGTCACATTCGAGTCTTGCGGTATTCGAGTGATTTGTTCGGTGTTCAACGGTTGCTGGGATAGGCCAGCACCTGTTGCGGCAATATGCCGCTAGACAGTCTTTCGACCATCTACCGCAATTTTCGGATTACCTCTTCGGCATCCTTTGATTTTTCTAAAAACTCACTGACAGCCTGCGCCGCTCCTTGTTGCCAACGACAGAGGACTTCGTCCTTTGTACTGGCACTGTCTCGGTACAGGTCTTGTAGTGAGGCCTCCATCCATTGAAGGATGGTCTCAAACTGGTTGTTGCCCTTGAGCGATGCAAGGGCGTTAAGAACTTGAATGCTTGGCTTTTGAAGCATTACCTGCTTTGCCAAAGTTTATTGAAATCAGCCGCGCCTTTTTTACCTGCATTGTCTTTGATTTTCTTTTTATCTTCGATCATCTTCTCGATGTCTTTTACAGACTGACCGGCTTGGTTAGAGCGAGCGATGGTTGATTTTTTCTTTTTCTTGACGGTCTTCGGGGTGTTGCTAGAACGAACAAGAGAAGGTGGGTTAGAAGCATTTGCGTCTGGCGCATTTGCGGCAGAAGCATTTGCGGCTGGCGCAGGGGCTAGAGCTTGTACAACAGTATTTGGTTGCACTACAGCGGCAGACTCTGGTTCTTTCTTTACCATGTAGTCTTCTATCTTGCGGCGAGGCTCTTCTGCTTTTGCTTCTACCTTTGACTCTGCTTTTGTCTCGGCCTTCTTCTCAAAATCCATACCGCCGGACATGGCTTGCTTCTTCGCAACATCAGAGTCCTTCATGCCTGAGTTGCCAGTGATGTTGGAAGGAGAGGACTCGGGGGCTTTGTCTCTTGAGAAGAAAGAGCGGACAGATTCAACAGCAGATTTCAGGCGGTTCAGATTTTCTTCCCCTGCTTTCATTCGGCGATCGTAACTGCCGGGATCTACTTTCCCAGTACGTGGATCGGTATCTCCGATCTCGTCGTCAGAGCGAGTGCGAACAGATCCGCCGTCAGCGAACTTGCGAACAACAGGCTTGGGGGCTTTGGGCATGTTGTTGTTGGCCGCACTGATCTTGCTGTGCAAGCTGGACATGCCAACTTTTAATTTGGCGTGTGTGGTCGAGGGGCCAGTAGGTGAGCTTGACTTTGCATAGCTCTTGTTTTGCCAATCTGGTTTCATTTCTTTTCCTTCAGCTTGTTGATTTGTTCTTTGATCTTGGCGACCAAAGCCTTGGCTCGCTCAATAATCTGGGCAATCATTTTCCACCCTTCATACACTTGCCCATAGCCATGCATTTCTTGGGCATTGGGCAACCAGCGCATGGCTTGAATGCCTTGCCGCCGTTCGCCATCTTCATGCCGTATTCTTTGGCTTCGGCCATCATGATTTTCTTACTAGCACCACCCTTCTTCAGAGCGGCCATTTCTTTCTTGGCGTGACCCTTGCCTTCTTCTTTCTTGGCTTTACCACCGTTGGCGTAGCCTGCGGGGATCATGCCCTTCTTGGCTGTTTTCTTCATCATGCTGATACTCCTTGTTGGGGTTGTACGGTATTCATGGGTGGAGGCGCTTGGTCTCCGGCAGGGTTTGTCGCCTCTGGTGCGGCAATCTGTTGTGGCATTGCGGCTTGAAGCTGTTGCATTGCCATCTCGATCTGTTCTTTTTTGAACTTCATCATCTCTGTCGACGGAACCAATCTGTCGGTGTCCATCTGGAGACCCATTGCGGTTTCCCTCAAAAGGTATGCCGCTCCCTCTGGGCCGACGATTTGCAGAGCGATCTGGTTGCTCAGGATCAGATTCAGGAATTCGTTGCGACGAACTTGGATCTGTTCCTTGGCGATTAATCCCATTGCGCCTTTGGCGATCACCCGGAAGTCACCCTTGATGTAGGGGTCTGGGTTGTAGATCATGTTGTGAACGTAGAAGCGGTTCACGACCATCGTGACCACATCGTCGATGGTTCCGACGGCGGTCTTGATTCCCTTGGCGGCGTTGTCCATCAGCATGGAAAGGCCAGAGGCTGTGCGGCCAGCGCCACTTGCACCAGAGCCAGATCCGTAGATGTAGTTCGGGATGCCGGTCACTTCATCTGCTTGCTTGGCAAACTGGTTGTAGATGCCCATCAGTTCAGCGGCCTTCATCTCAGGCTGGAAGAACCTAACGCCAGCTTGACCACCGCCTGTTTTGTCAGAGGTGGTTTGCCAGATCTTCCAAGGATACATCTGGGTGATGTCTTCTCCGTCGGCCAATCTGTCCACAGACACTTCTACCTGTGGGCCAGAGCCGATGCCCATGTTGTTCGCCAAAGAACGTGCGGCCGCATTGCACATGATCTGCACGTCGCGCATATTCTCCGGAAGAGCAGAACCCCAGAACGCTCCGGGGATAGATCTCCATGAGGCGATCTCGTAGGGGCGCTCACCCAGTGGATCTGGGTTGATCACAACCTTGATGGTGAAGCTGGCAACTTGCCAAGCATTGATTTCGTAGACCTTGTTGGGTTCTACGTCTTTCATGCCCCACTGAATCAAGAGGTCACCCATCACAGGCCCCCAGAATTCCAGTGCTTCGATCAGGTGATCGTTGTGCATCTGGGAATTCGTCTTGCCCTCGAGGTCATCTCTCTGTTGGTCGCCGAACTCGTTGTATCGGTAGCCAGCCTTTCCGTAGCGGATGATGACTTGATCGATGTCGTCGTCGGAGTAGCCGGGAACGCCCTTGAGAGATTCCAACGTCTTGGCGGACAGGCGGTGTCTTTGAATCAGGAAGCCATCATCCACGCCCATTGAGTTGGCGCTTGGGAAGATGTCGTATGGAGAAACCCGAGAGACCTCACGCACCATGTCGTTGACGACAACGGGTGTGAAGTTTGGCCCCCACTGGAGTTGCTTTTTGCGGCGAACGCTTGGCCCCTTGAGGATGGCGGTCGGGAAGGTGACGAAGTCGTCGATGAAGTCCTGCATGGCAGGTTTGAACTTGCCGGTATCCAGCTGGTCTTGGATAACCTGAGCCATTCTTTCTGCGGTGGCCTTGGCTTCTTCCTTGACCCGCAAAGAAATCATGTCGTGGACTTCGTTCATCCGCTTGCGGAAGGTCTCTGGGTGGAGTTCTTGTCCGGCCAAGACGTAGTCTTCAGCTTCTGTTCTGACCAAATCAATGATCGACAGACGAACTTCAGGGGGAATCTGGGGTTCTTGTGCGGGAACGAGGTCAAAAGGACGGGGTGCTTGGAGCATTACGTCCTGAATCCACGACTTGGCGGCGGCGCACTTCACGTCTGTCAGCATCATGAAGATGTCCGACCCGCCAGTTTCGGCGATGTCGATGGCTTTATCAGGGTCGTATTCACCACGGCGCTGGCGTTCGCACTGAAGTAAGCGCTCAGTGATGTCCTGCTTTGCCATCTTCGCTTGAGTCCAGCAGGAGTTGATGTGTCCAGAGATGCCAAGCGCGATCAGGTCGGAGTTGTCCACGCCTTGTGCTTGGACGGCGCTGATGTCTGCTTCGACTGGCGCGACTGCCTGATACACCTGTGTCATGGTTTATTCCTCATGCCCATGCTTTGCTGGACGCTTTTTTAACTGGTCTTGCTCTCACCTCAACTCTGCCGCTTCGTGCCGCTAGGCAGAGGTACTGGAGGGCATCGTGTGGGTGACTGTATCTGTCTTTGACTGGTCTGTCGCGGTATCTTTCTCCGGCGACTTTGAGTCTTTCATACCGGAAGCCACCAAGGAAACCCTTGCGTAGTTGGCGGCAGTTTGGCGAGAGAAGAAATCCCGGTTCTCCCCCAGCCAACTTGTTGAGGAAGTACGCAACAGATTCTCTGCGTGGTATGAAATCATTTGTACTGGCTGGCTCACTTGCAATCCCCGCTTCTAGGAGTTCTTGGTAGCAGGTTCTCTCATCCGCTTGTGAGCGATGGGTTCCTGCTGGGTCACCAGCGGAGATGAATCTCATGCCGGAGTAGGTGGTCATCAAAGCGGGTTTGACGATCTCCTGAGCGAACTGTCTGATGCCCATGTCTTCGGCCACGAATTCCTCAAGGATGACGAGTTGTCCTCTTGAAGTTATCTGTCCGACGATGCAGGCGGGGGTGAGTCCAAAGTCCCAGCCGAGGTAGAGTGGAAGTCCTCTGTTGACTTCGATCTCTTCTTCGGCGGTGTGAATTCTGTCGTTGTATTCTGGGTAGACGGGTTTGCCGTCAGCGGTTGTTCCGTACTGGCCGAGGACAAAGACTTTGATCCAGTCGTCCGTCTTGCCTTTGACCATCTTCAGGTAATACTCATACCCTTGAGGAAGATTGAACACATTCTCCGCTTCTGGATTCGGGTCATACCGGACATCATCGCCTTCTTGGATACGAATGAGACCACCCGGTTGGTTAAAGAATTCCCATCCTTGGGGGGTGTCTTCTTCTGCAATCTTGTAATACCAGTGATCGTCGTCAGGCGGGTTGGTATCGAGGATGACGCACGGATGTACGGGGCCGCCGCCGTGAGTCTTCGCGGGGTAACGACCGATACGTTGAGTGACCATGTTGAAGACTTCATGCGGAACCTCTGAGGCTTCATTGATCCATGCTCCGGTGAGTTCAAGGGATCGCAGTTTGCCGGTTTCGGAGGCTTTATCTAAAGCGATGAAGATGACTTCGAGGTCGAGTCCGTTGCCGTCACCACAATCTTTGATCTTCATGTGGGCGGTGATCGGTGCATCCCACCTGATGGGAGCCAGTTCGTCATTGAACCAAGTCTGCCAAGTCTTGATTGTGGTGGACTTGAGTTCGGGGTAGGTGTTCCGGATGACTGCCCATCTTGCTTTTCTCCAACCATTGTGTGGAGTTTGCTTGAGGGAGTGCTTGACGATTTCCATACAACAGGTTGAGGATTTTCCGGAGCCTACTGGCCCTTTGATTCCTCGGACATCGGCCATAGAGTTGTGGAACTCAGCGGCCACTTGTCCGGGCGGGTTGTATTGGATGACAGTCATTCAGGCTTTGCGAAGGTTGTACCAATCATGAATGTAACATTCTTCGCATCTGTCTCATGCTTGACGGACGCGAGGTTCGGCAAAGTCTTGTCGAGAAGCATCTCAACGGCTTTAAGCCGAGTGGCCGTCATCTTCGGGCCAGTTGTTTTTCCGAGGGCGAGGTCTTCGAGAACCTGAACCAGCTTGCTTACTTGAATTCTTTCGCGGACAGCAGTGGCGTGTTCTTCCCGAAGTTGCTCCCGACGAGCGCTTACCGCTTCAGTAGATTTTTTTGTTGCCATGTGTTCCCTTGTAGGTTGTTGGTAGCTTGCTCACATAAAGCAGTGTTCGTTAGCTGTGCATACGATGGCGCTCCAAATCGGCGCTAACCCGATCGACATACTACCAACACGGCTGGAGACTGTCAGGCTCAACAGACGATCTTACGGTAGTCCGACAGACAAGAACCCTTTTAACTGTTCAATCCCCATGCGTGTAGGCTGTTGGTCGGTCTGACAACCCAGACAGTCGGCGATTGCAGGACTCAATGCCTTGCCATAGCGAACCAACACGAATGAGGACTGGTTGGATTCACCAGCTTTAAAAGTGACAATCCTCATACATCTTGAGATGGTTTGTCCATCATTGGCATGGAATATACCTACTTGATCCGCAATATGCAACACCCTTTCCAACGATTCCTGTAATCAGAACTGATCTCAGACCCTCCCTCCAGTAGAGTGGGTTATTGGGTTTATGGGTTTATGGGTTGCATCCTGTTTTCAGCTCTGATTTCAGAACTGATTTCAGAGAAATTGAGTATTTTGTAGAAAAATTTAGTAGCGGTGTTTGTATAGACCCCGTGGTTTTTGAGAGATGTGTAAGAAAAATGGACTTGTTCTTGTGTGGTACCCATAAGTAGAGGCTCAGGACGCACGTCACGCGACGCACGGCCACGCCACCCCGTCACCCGTCATAGCACCCGCACCGCACTCCGCGCCCGCACAGTCCCTATGGGACAGAGATCGACAGATTCTGTAGCTGAACTGCCAAATAAACGGTGATTTATCCCTCTTTAGAGGGTAATGGGGTGATGATGGGATGGATGGCATGGGGTAAATGTACGTATTTCCTACGGAAACGTGCGTGATTTACTGAAATCTGTTTTCCCCATATCCAAAAATTCAATTGTTTCAACACCTTGCATAATGCGTATGTTGACTATCCCTACCTATTTATCCCTTATATGAAACCCTGTAAGGGTCGTGTGTGGGATGTCGTGCCAAGGGCTTTTCCGGCTTAACCTTGGCTGTAACCCCAAAACAACACCTATTTTCAACTTTTTTACGTAGTAATAGGGGCCAAATCGAAAAAAGTACTTGACACTGCATCAACTTTCTGTTCAACTTCAAATCGTCAATTCGGCAACAAACCGAAAGCAGACTCAGTAAGTGCTAAAGCACTGTGTGGCAGATAGGTGAAGCTCCTCGAGGCAGTATTCGAGAAGGGGCTAAGCAAAACCACAAAGTGACGCATCGAACAAGTCTCTTGACCCCAACGGCGGGATGTAGCGTCGGACTCCGGAGGAGTTGTAGCACGGTGTGAACCGTCCATCAAACAACACCGAAGGGTTGGTTCAAGGCTTTAGCCTTGTGTCCTAGAGGACTCGACTTCATGTGGTTAGCTCCTCCTAAGGGAGAGATTGCATCGAGCATCGAGATAAACACAGACTTTAGTCTGTCAACACTCAACAGAGTTTCAACGGTATGGCAGTCTCTGACTGCTATGCACTGGACGCTCTGTCCAATCTTTAGAGGCTCTGCCTCTATTTCGCAACTCATCGCATTCGAAAGGAAATCCCATGCGTGACTCTCTCCTGACTCGCTCCAAACCCGAAATCCTCTGGATTTTCCGCACACTGAACGGTGGAACCGTAGGGTTCGATTTTGAACCGATCAAGACTCCCGAATTGGTCGACCGTCTCTTCCTGACCTACACCGAAGATCAGATTCAATCAGCCATTTCCAATGGCTTTCCTGCCAAATTGACCCCTAAAGGGGTCGCTATCAACGACGAAGGAGTCCCTGTGCCACCACTCACAAAGCCTACGGCTTCCAAAGCATCCGATTCTGATGCTCTCGATGCTCTCCGTAAATTACTGTCTCCGACAGTAGATGAGGCAACTGTTCGACAGATTGTCACGGCAGAGGTCAAGAAAGCGATGGACGATAGTCCAGTCGTCAAAATCGAGGTCGTAAGACCTGATGGCTCATCCCACAAAGTGGAAGGTCACGTCAGACCAGAATTTAAGAAAATTCTGACCAGAGCAACTGTCGGCATCAACATTCTGTTGGTTGGCCCTGCCGGTTGCGGCAAGACTCACTTAGCCCACCAAGTAGCTGAAGCTCTTGGTAGACCATTTGCTTCGGTGTCTTGTACTGCCGGAATGTCAGAGTCAGCCCTTCAGGGCTGGTTGATTCCCGGCGAAAACAACGGTGCTTTTGAGTATCTGTCCTCTGACTTTGTCAGAATGTATGAGCAGGGCGGTGTCTTTCTGTTCGATGAAATCGATGGCTCAGACAGCAATACCTTGCTGTTCATGAATCAGGCTCTCGCCAATGGATCGTTCTTTTTGCCGATCCGGAAAGGGGCTTCACTGGTCAAACGTCATCCAGACTTTGTCTGTATGGCCGCCGCCAATACCTTCGGTACTGGAGCAAATCAGACTTATGCCGGTCGTGAACGACTCGATGAGTCGACACTGGACAGATTTCGTGCCGGTGTCGTTTCACTGGACTATGACCAAACTTTCGAAAGAAAGTCCGTAGCACCTGACCTGTTGGCTTGGGGTTGGGCGATTCGTAAACGAATCAGCGAGTCACGTCTCCGTCGGGTTATGTCAACTCGATTCCTTCTTGATGCAACTAAGTTGCTCAAGGCCGGTGAGACTGTCGAAGAAATCAAGGCTACCTTCTTTGAAGGTTGGTCATCCGATGAAATCAAGAAAGTAGAGGTCTGAAATGCTCCGCATTTATGATGAATCACAGCACCTGACTACTGTCCTTTGGGACAGTGTGACAGAACCCGAGGCTCTGCTTAAAGCAGAGGGATGGAAACACGAAGCAAATAAGTCCTCTGGACTTAATCACTTCACTAGAAAAGCTGAGACATCATGGCTCGGTGTCCCATCTGTCGATGCTCTCCGCAAGGTCTTAACCAAAGGTTGGAAGGCCGGAGTCGAGCGAATCGAGAAGATTCCCCTTGGGGAATTGCCCGAACCGACAAGCATCCGTCGCCGTCGAGTCCGCGCCGATCAAGGTGACGAGTTGGACATGCAGGCCGTCTACCGTGGTGATATGGGCAGGGCTTGGTCTAGAACCAAGCGACAGAGCAGAAATTCTGTCCGATCTGTCTCGATTGTGATCGACCTTGCCGGAAATGCCGGTGTCTCTTCAGAACAATTGTTCTGGAGAGGTGCATCCGGTCTTCGACTGGCCGACGAATTGACCAAGGCGGGCTACTCTGTAGCCATCTACGGTGCGGCTGGTGCGGCGAACGTATCCAACGAAGGCCATGAGGACTTGGTGCAGTTTGTCGAAATCAAGGCAGAGGATTCTCCTCTGGACATGGACAGATTGGCCGCTCTGACTGGACTGGCTGGGTTCTTTAGAACCTCACTGTTTGCCGGTATCTACTGGTCTTGTGACCAACTCGGCAAGCATGCCGCTGGCGGTCTCGGCCAATCAGATAACACGCTGATTGCCAAGGCAATCAAGCAGATGCCGATTCCACAGAACTCGATCATCCAACCTCCGGTTAAGACTCAGGAACGGGCTGAGGCATGGTTGAAATCTGTTCTCGAACAGATCGCCAACCCTGAACAGCAGGCCGCATGATGGGATGGCAGGGGCAACCCTGCCCCTCTGCCTGTCCATTCAATGAGTGGATAGACAGAGGCATCCCGCCTCACATGAAAGGAACATACATGATTAGCGATCACGTTCACATCACAAAGCACATAGCTTTGTCTCTGACAGCGGATGACTGGGAGCTTTACCACATCGACGGTAGAGAGGATGCCGCCAACTGTTTGAATCAAGCAGTGGCCGTAGCCTTGAACAGATCTGTCCTGAAAAGTCAGGCTAGAACACAAATCGAAGCGGCTCTCAATGAGTACCGTCAATGGGGTGCTGATGACACCGAAGGTCATGCCACGGTGCAACGGATTTGGGATTTGTTCTACAAATAAGGAGCGACTATGAAAACCTACAAAGGAACGGTAGTCTTTCGATATTACCAACAGGTAACTATCGATGCTGAAAACGAAGACCAAGCAAAGCGAATGATGCTTGATGCCCCCTTTATATGCAAGATAAAGGATGGGGAAAGCGAGGTGTTCGATCTCACCGTGGTGAGAGAGAAAGTCGAGTGTCCATGCTGTGACCCATGCAATCCAGAAATGGATGAGCAAGGCCGCCCGTATACATGCTTTGCCTGTGGAAACACTGGCTGGGTCAACGTCGAACCAACAGAAAAGGAACAGATATGAGAGTGAATATTATGTTTGGCTTAGGCCATGTCCATTCGGTGGAACAGTACATGGAGACCGTCCGCTTATTGCAGTCTGCTATTGCAGAACTCACACAGCACCCCGACCCAATGAAACCCAAGACCGCAATCATTTTGCGAGACACCAACGGTAACCGCGTTGGTGTGATTGACATACTGGAGGACAGAACATGACAGACAGGAAAGAACTCATCAGCCTTCGAGTTAGCTTGGCTCGCGTGGCTCAGGCCATGCGTGTTGAGACAGACTATCTCAGGGTTCGGGGTAAGTCGTATGAGGAGTTGATTCTGCTTGCAGAATTCAATGAGCGTGGCTGGAATCATCTGGCTGGTGAATGCGTGGAGAGGGTAGTTGAATTGCAACAACTGAAGGAAAGGCAATGAAGTATTTTACTCAAGCGCAACTCATTGTTGCGTCCCTACTTGCCGAGAAGAGGGGCTACAACCGACAGATCAAAACAGATTTGCTCTGGAAAAACACGAAGGCCACGGATAAATTCCCTGTGCTTTTCTCGATGCCACATGAGCATGCCAGTGGTGTGCCATGTGATCTCCACATGCGGTGCATCATCGAGATCGATGGTGAATCTGTTCAGATCGACACCGACATGGAAGTTTACGAAACACTGGAGGATGTGTGACGTGTGGCTCAACCCACACGAGGTAGTGGGTAGGCTCGTGCTTGTGCTGGCTCTGGCTGGCGTAGGTGCGAACCTACTGGCAAAGCCTGATACACAACTCACGACCGAGCAACTACAAAAGATCGGGAAGCAACGCTCGAAGGACAAAGCAAACGCAAGACTAGAGCGGAAAAAACAGAAACTTAAAAGGAAAAAAGATGACAATGCAAAGCATTCAATTGGCTACTGTAAGCGGTGTGGTATCTATGATTGAGAAGGTCGCTGACCTCGCCATCAAAGATGGCAAGCAAGCACCCGAAGGAATGATGTCTGCGATGGATGCAGTGTGCAATCTACTCGAGGCCAAGGGCAAGGATGACAAACAGATACTCGCTGTGGTTGCCAAGGTAAGACAAGCATGTAACCTGAAGAAAGGAAAGTCCAATGACTCACTCGTCTAAAAGAACCATCACCATCGACGCTGACTATGAACCTCCGTCTGTCAACAGATGGACTCCCGAAGATGACCTAGCGCAGAAACTCTATGCCCCTCATCCAATTGATGAAGAGCATGTAGCCAATGCGTCGTGGTCTGATGACCTGTTCCTTGGTGTGCTACTGATCGTAGTCATGCCGGTTGCAGTATTTGTTCTCCTCGCTTACTGAAAGGAAATCACATGCGAGCTTTTTTAATTGACCCATTCCGTCAAGAAGTTACCGAAGTCGAATACTCCGGAGACTACAAACAGATTTGCAAACTGATTGACGCAGATCTGTTCGACGTTGCTCGACTCAACGCAAAGGGCGATGGCATATTTGTGGATGACGAAGGTCTGTACGCTGAAGATCAGCGGTTCTTTCAACACAAGTTTTACCCCAACCCACTGGCTGGCAAGGGTCTGGTGCTTGGCTGTGACATGGACACTGGGGAATCTGCCCCTGCATCCATGACACTGGAGCAATTGGTAGATGACATTGAATGGGTGATGCCCATTCGAGTAAACGGGGAGGTCGTATGGATAAATGCTTAAACAAACTCACAGGAGCAAACACAATGAACTTTGTTACACACAATGAACGCGAGTCTCTCGCTGATGAAACCAGTGGCTCATCACTGGTCGGCACTGTCGACGCAAGTTACAAGGAGATCTGTTCTCTGTTCGGTAAGCCAATACGCTATAAGGAAGGGAAGGTAGACGCTATGTGGGTCGTGAAGTTTAGCGACGACACTGTCGCCTCGATCTACAACTGGAAAGATGGCATGGCTTTTCTTGGGACAGATGGTTTGCCTGTCGAGAAGATCAAGCACTGGCACATTGGTGGCCTCGGCAAAGCGGCAAGCACACTGGTGCAGATCACGTTAGACCTGAAGCGCGAGTCGAAGGAGCAGACAGATAACGGCCCATTCGAGGGGGCTTTCTCCATGATGGAGAACATAGTCAAGACCAAGGGCGATAAGTATGCCGCATTGGTGGAGTTGACCATGCTCACCATGAAGCGCAAGCAACTGTTGGAAATGGTGATCGAGTTTCTGGAACAGAAAACAGACATGCCAAAGAGGGTGAAAAGGATTCTCGAAGAGATGGACACAGAGCTTTGTGTCCGCACAATCTCAAGAGCATGCCACGCATCCGGCATCGACTTTGACGACAGAGACAAGGCCAACGAACTGATGGAGTGGGCGGCACAGATCGTCGCCCAAGAAGTCGACGGCATCAAAGAGGTACTTAAGAAAGAAGGCAAGTGAGATGATTGACCTCCGCTTAGAGCGGGGTCATGTCTCTTTGACTGTCGCATCACAACTCATGGGTGTGTCTCGCCAACGTGTGCATCAGCTACTCAAGGCTGGGCGCATTGTTGGTGCGTTCCTCATGGACTGTGGCGATGGTCGGGAGATATGGTGCATCCCTCGCAACTCACTAAAAATAAAGGACAGGCCATGCTAGATGTTATTGGCGTGATATTCATGCTGTTCATGGGCGCATCCATTGTCATTGTCATTGGGGCAGTGGCTATATGGCTGGGCGAAACAACATACAAGCGCAACAAACGAAAGGGGAAAGTCTGGTGATTGAAAAGATTCGCACATTCTTCGGGAAGGTTCGTGGTCAACACGAAAACAAACGGACAGTGGTCATCGAATCTGTTGCTTGGTATTGTGCCAAGTGCAAACAAGTCTGGCTCGACAGAGACGAGGCTTACTTCCATACATGTAAAGGAAAACAAAATGCAAGCAGAACTTAGAGTTGGTGGCACTGCTCACCGTGTGTTATCTGTGCTGGCGGCCAAAGGAAACATGAGTGCGCCTATGATTAAGAAGACCGGCATCATTGCCGGTAAGACCTTGGTCGACATAGAGAACGCAATTGTTTATGAACTACTGCCGAAAGGCTTTGTGATGTTGGTCAATGAAATGTTCTACGGCCTCACACAAAAGGGACTCGACATGAAGATCGAGCTTGGCGGTTTGGATAAGTTGTTCAAGGCTCCACGCAAAACTGTCTTGGCACAACAGAACGATCTGTTCGCAAGAGGAACATACGAAGGGACAGAGTTACGTAGTACCTGCATGAGGCGGGGTGCGTATGACGCATACAACCTGCCGTCCCTGACTTTCTCCGGCCTCACATACAGAAAGGTTCCTCTATGAATACCGACAGAGAAGTCTACATCGAGAAGGTGCTTGAAGAATTCAGGCCGAAGACTGGGACGCTGATGATCATGCTCTCTCTGAAAGAGTACGAGGACTTGGTCAGACTCATTGGCGACCGAGCATACGAGTACGGCTGGATTGAGGGAATGGCTGACGCAAGGTACGCGAAGAAGTCAAACGCTTAACTCGAACCCACCCTCAGCAAACATCTGTCCATGTAATTTTTCTATGGCTCTGATCTGCACTGGCATCCAAGCACGAAGGACAGCGTTGCGCCAGTTGCAGACTTGCCTATAACTTACACCCCTCTCCTCTGCAATCTTCCGTATGCTTGGTCGCTTAGTAGACCAGTGCAACAGAATGATCTGCAACTCACGGACACTAGGCACAGTACCACGCACAAAGTAGTGCAAGTAATTAGCGAAACCTCTTATCGCATCTGACCTAGCCCGACCTCTCCCATACATTGAAAGTATTGAGTCCCTCTCCACCTGATGCAATCTGTTCAGCATCGAATGAATCATTGCGGCCTGAGCATGCAAGTCCATCGGAGACAAGTCATCCTGACTGGTTCCCCGAGTCCCGAGTAAATCTGTTCGGCTGAACTCTTCCCTCTCGCTCACGTTGAACGAGAACTTGATCGCCTGTTCGGCACTGTGGAATTTCATATCCAGTCTTTGTCCTCTGTGATCGTTACATGAAGGCCGCCACCTGCAATGGGCTGTCCAAGTTTAATGGACAGAAAAGTTATCTGTCTGTCGTTCTCATACACGATACCCTGTAGCGCATCTAGCGCAACCTTCTCGGCGTTATCAATATCAATCCGCCGCACAGTCAATCCCCACAATCTGTCCTTCTTCTCTCGCTTCTCTGCATCTGCTGGCCTCACTGGATGGAGAACCAGCATCACCATCACCGGCACTGTGAACAGAGTCAACCCGTTGGATCGGGCGATCCATCCCACCTCATCCTTGTACGCGATTGCCGCGCTACTCCTGACCATGCGACCTCGGAAGTTTCTCCAGTAGACGTTGGTGCTGATGGGATAGGGAAGGTATAGGCTGTGTCCCATGATTTATAGTGATGTTGGGAAGGGGTCGGGGTGTTGGCGCACCTCGGCTCCGATTCTATACGGCAAGATCATGCCGTCTGTTCTTTCTTTGGCCTACCTGACTTCTTCTTCGAGGCCTCGATCTTATTCATCACCTCCTCCATTGCCTTCGTACTGGGCAACGCAACTACCGAACCAAGCATCCCCATCATTGCCTGTTCCCACCTCCTTGGGTCTTTCTTATTGTTCATGGGTATGCCAACCACGCCAACATTACTGTTGTCCGGTCGAACGAAGACTGTCTCTGGATGCTCGCACTTACCAGCCGCATGTTGTTCGTCCCTGTACGACGGAGTGCAATCCCTACAGTGTTCAACGCGAACGCTCGATCTCCTGTCTGGCGCACTGCTCCACACGAATGCGACCACGTACTCAACCCACTTACGATCACTCTCGTAGCACGATGGCCGGGAGGGATTTGCTACCCCGGCGCTAACCAATCTGTCGAATTCTGTTCGGACAAACTCAGGCTCGTGACCAAGGCAGTACCCATAGAACCCAGCCGGATGTTCGCAGTAAATGAAACTGCATCGACGCTTCTTATTGCTTTCCAAGATGAAGCACTCCTTCTCTTATTGCTTGCAGTAGTGTTAA
>Ga0208974_1000385_pt1 | contig 18961 bp, 34 predicted proteins | sample GreLakmeER15MSRF_FD_187699 | JGI IMG/M metagenome (GOLD analysis project Ga0208974, IMG submission 187699) | Freshwater lentic microbial communities from great Laurentian Lakes, MI, USA - Great Lakes metaG ER15MSRF (SPAdes) | ecosystem: Environmental > Aquatic > Freshwater > Lake | place: Great... | reverse complement strand
AGTTCGTCCGGGTCGCCACCGATGAGAAGGCCGTCCCGATTCTCGACTGTTCCCACAGGTCACGCAGGGTGTATCCCTGGGCGCAGTTCTGCAACGACTGCGGGGCGAGGTTGCCCGCATGAGGCCAGGGTTACTCATCGTCCTCGTCGCCATGACAGTCTTCGTCCTCGTGAATCCGTTCCGCTGATGGCTAACGGTAGGCAGGGTCGCCCGCCCGTCATCGCGCTCGACGGGACGACAGCGAAGATCACGGTGCGCGTGCCGGCCCGTACGAAGAACCTAGCGGCCGAGATGGCAGACCTCTACGGCCTGACGATGTCGGAGTACTTACAGTCTCTGGTGGACAGAGATGCCTCAGAAGCCTCTACGTCACAAGCCTGACGCCAACGCCGTCGTCTACGTCCGTGTCCCCGGATGGGTCAAGAACGCTTGCCTTGATGCGGCTACATCCGCCGGCATGACGGTGAACGCCTGGGCTGCCTCGGTACTCATAGAAGCCTCACGCATCACATCGCACGAAACGCCACACGACACCACTCTTCACGACACGCCACACGACACATCACACCACACGCCACACGACACGCCGACACTCGTCGAGACACTCTCCTCATGGATCACGGGATCACCGCTTGTCGCCCCGTGTGGCAAGGCCTGGCCATGCCCCGCATCCGAACGGACGGACGAGGCTGCCGGACTCCACTACTGCTCCGAGTGTGGAGTCCGTGTCACTCGCCCGGGGTCTGCCGTTCCTGACGGTCCCGCCCCCGTCCGGCAAGCTCCGCCCACAGTTGGCTGATGGTCGGTCGCACTGGACGGATGCCTCTCCGCCTCTGCTCGGCGGCCAGTTGCCTCGGCGTTAGCCCTGCCCACACGCCGTGCATGTCTGCTGGCGGGTACTCGAGGGCGTAGTCCAGGCACTCCCGTCTGACGGGGCACTCGTCGCACACCTTGCGGGCTGCGACGATGTATTGCGTGTCTTTATGGTGTGCTGGGAACATTGTTGCAGTTTGCCCCTTACAGGCTGCTCTACTGGTCCATGCTTGCCTATCATCTCGACGTGTCATGTCTTGTCGTTCTTCGTATCGGTCGTCTGAAGGTGTGTGGTGACGGGTGGTCCGGTGTATGGATCAAGCCGAGACGAGACTGACATCGCCTTAGTAGCAATAGTTCTCGCCTGCTGTGGGGTGTCAATCCCCTTGCTTCCCCTTAAGGCGTGGATCGCACCAAGGGCGTACTGTCCTCCCGACCCGATGGCGTACAGACCCGTTGAGTCTGTTGTCCATGAGTAGTCTCCGTCCATTACATAGATCGTGGCATTGACGACAGCGAGGATCGTGGAGGAGTGCTGGGCGGCGTGTTCCTTTGCCGCACTATCGGGCATTGCGTAGCCGTTGTCCTCGAAGCACTCCCGTAGGGCAGGTACGAACTTCGTGGTGACGAAGTGGTCAAGCTTCCTCCCCTTGAGGTTCGGATGCGGTGCGGGTGGTACGAGGGCGTGGTGGAGGAGGTTGATCGCACGGACATCTCCTGCCGCGGCGAGTAGCCACTTACCGTTCTGAGCAACCTTGCCGGCCATTGGTGTCATGGTGGCGTTCTGATAGGCGACCGACCCGTCGTAGGAGGAGACTCGAGAGTCGGCGGCTATGAACGCCCATCCGTCCCCTTGGATTCCGATGATGGTTGTCATTCCTCGTCGTCCTCCCAATCAAGACTGTCGGTCCACTCTTCAACACGGCGCATGGTCTCCCAATCCATGATCTCCCCTATCAACTGATCAACCTTGTCGGCGACCACGGGAGGTTCAGGTTCAACTCGTCGGGACAGGTTCACGGCCCGCCTTGCCTCTACTAATGCGGCAAGGGAAAGGACGAACGGTATGACCTGTACGGCGACGGGGAGTTCTGACAAGTCAGCCTCCGTAGTTCTTCCCGTGCCACCTAGCGATGCCGTTCATGATCGGCACGATCTCGAGGTGGAAGTCGCCTTCGCCCTCTTCGTAGTCAACGACCGCCATACCCTGTTGCCAGTCCTCGGTCTGCGGGAGTGGTCTGCCGTCTAGGTCTGTTCCGCCCTTGGTGGATGGGACTTCTCCCGACACCTTGGCGAGACAACCGGCAGATGCGGCGAGGATTGTCTTCGGCCCATCCCAGTCGTCCCTCGTCCTGTGGGCGAGTTCAATCCTGTGGATATGTCCGTAGATGACCGAGGTCTTCTCGGTGGCGAGGTACTTGTGGGCGGTTGAGCCACCTGAGGCAACCTTGTGCCCGTGGATAACACGGAAACGGTTGTTGATCCAATGCGATCCGGTTGGGTATCCCGGCAGGTAGGTGACTCCCCACTCGTTGAGACGGCACAGGTGTGGTACGGACATAACAGGCCAGGAGTCTGGGACGTTCCCCTGCCTGAGACCGAACGAAGCGGTTGCGTTCTGGACAATGTACTTCGGGAGGCGTTCCTCGTGGTTACCAGCGATCCATACGATCTCGGCTTCCGGGGCGAGATGCCTCAGGGTGGCGCAGAACGTGGTCATCCAGTCAATGGTTGCCTGGGTTGTCCGTTGGTAGGCCGGAGTGACGATGTACTTGCCCATCTCAGCAAGGTCGAGGTTGTCACCGTTCATGATGATCTTGTCGGGCTTGGCTGCCTTGACCACCTGTAGTGCGGCGGCAATCGCCCTCTCGTCGTGGATGGAAACGAGCGAGTCGTCGGCAAGCCTGTAGTAGCCGGCTTGAATGTCGGGGAGGATGACTGCCCTCTTGTAGTCCCTAGCCTCGGTCTTGGAGGGTTTCGTGGGGTGCAGTTTGATGTTCGGCCCTTGTGCTATCACTGGCCATTGCGGGCCGTCCTGCCATGCGGGCGAGAACTGGATTGCGGTCAGGTCGTGGACTTCGGCTTCGCCGTCCTCACCCTTAGTGATCGTCTGATACAGGGAGACGCGCTTGACTTGTCCGATTTCGGCGGGGTCAATGCCCTGCCTCTCGAGCATTTGGGCGATCTTGCCGAGTGCGTCCTTGCGTTGTTTGTTGGTGATCTTGGACGCCTCTTCGGCGACTATCCCACCCAGGTGATCTCCGAGACTCATTTAGTGACCCCTATTGAGCACGAGCAACGACCGCGGCGGTGATCGCCGATAGTGTCGCGGGACATCCTGATGCCCTCGGTGAGCAAGGCAGCTCTGATCTTGTTGTTTGAGACCGTTGCCGTGTCAAGTGCCGTCTGAAGGGCGGACGCAGTATCGCTATCCACAGTCTCCAGAAGTTTTGCCACATTGCACTTCCGTGCCGGACCGCTAGATAGATCCTTGAGAAGCGATGCCAGACCGCTTGCTTGGTTCTTCGTAGTCATTCTCGGTAACTCCCTGCTGAGCATAAGTACCCCAAAGACCCCATATGTGGGAGATGACGCGTTGCCACCGATCAAAAGAGTAGCATCGGGGGCAACATGAATGACGCCAATGTAACTACATGGAACGCAGTTGACCCGCAGGTCGTATCCGAGGTCATTAAGTCGATCGCCGTCTCGTTTGCGGGTGACCCTGAGATGCTTGCGTCCGCAATCGCCTCCGCCCTTGAAGGTTTCGGAGTCGTGCGCAAGGAGCCGACTGTGTCCCTCTTCTCTTCTCACGGGCGTTTGTTGTGCGAGATGGCAGCGACTCCCACCGGGACTCTGAGGGTTTTCGGCAACAGGCTCGGATGGTCGGAAGGACGTGTCCAAAAGGTCGCTGCGGAGCTCGTATCCGCCGGTTTTGTGGCCAGAACACGTTATGGTAAAGGGGTTATGTACAAGATCGTCGGAAACAGACTGCTTTCGCACCCTGATAGCGCCCGTTTTGCTTCCCTCCTCGGGGTGGCTTCCTCCAACAGCACCCCCAAGTCGGTCTGATATCCGTGGTCTCGAGGGACGAGGGATACCGTTTGGCCAGGGGCAAGGAGGGTCCGGCACTTGAGATGGCGACGGAGTTCTTCCGCCGTGTCATAGGCGTTGAACCGAGGGTCGTCACAGACTTCGTTGAGAACTGGGAGAGTGGCGACCTGTGCTTCCCGTCCGGTGAATACGGCGAGTGCAAGGGGCAACCGATTGACCCCGAGAAGTACCCGATGAACTTCGTTGAAGTCTGCGAGGTCACCAGTAACCCGTTGCATCACGATGGGTTACAACGTGTTGCGGACGCCATCGGCATTGAGTATTGGGATTTGGCAGATGCGAATGTCTGGGATGACAGGGAAGGCCATAAACAACTTGTGGCTTTCGGGACGCCTGAGTTCGTTAGCCCATCCATCCACACGATTGCCTCAGCAAGAGTGACTATCTATGTCAATGCGACGAGTCCAACTGCCCACCTCTACTTGTATGGCAAAAACGAGATAGTTCGCCATGTGAGAGAAGCGGTATTGACGCAAGAACTTGTTCGTGGTGCGGGCCGATCAAATGACGACACCTTTGGTGTAAAGATCCCGCTCTCATCCATGCGATGGACGAGTAGGGAAGGCGGAGGCTGGGAGTATTCTGGCGATGGGATTGGACAAAATGCCGTGGAGAGGGTACTTTCTGTACTCGATGATCGCAGAGACGCAGACACCGACTAAGAAACTACGGAAACGCGGGAGTCAGGCACGATTACCAGTTGCGCCTTTGATCTCAATGTGGAACCCAGGAACGGATCTCGGCACGATAGCCGAGGCATGTGGCTTCACTCGTGCGTCACTTAGGCATTGGATGGAAAGTGGACTAAGCGTTCATCGGGCCGACGAAGTCGCCTGCCATCTCGGCAAGCACCCATCAAGTGTATGGGGTCAAGCCTGGTGGGACATCGCCAGGGAGCTCGCATGAGTTACGCCGCCGAGTCATCTACGGAGACGCATGCCAAGGTCATCGCCTTCATAGTGAACACGATGTCCGTCCGAGGCTATCCGCCGTCGGTGAGGGAGATCGGTAGGCACATCGGCTACTCGTCGTCGGCATCGGCTCAGGGTGTGATCAACCACATGCAGAAACGTGGGTATATCAAGTCCACGCCCGGGACGATGAGGAGCATGGTCGTCACCCCCGAGGGAATGGAACTCGTTGCGGATGACATTGTCCACCCGTACCACTCCGAGATCAGGGGACTCTTGCCGGCGGCGATGGCCTACTGGTCAGAGGAACTGTTCTGCGCCTCGTGGTTAATCAACCTCGATAGGGAACTCCCCAAGATGGTTGCCGAGATAGATCTCGCCGCTCGGGCTATCGGTCTGATCCCTACCTATTGGGATCAGGGTACTGAGATAACTTGGCGCCGATACCCAGACGAACTAGATTGAACGACGACTTTCCTTCGGAGGGAATCATTATGAAGAGGACTGCATACGCACTCTGGGTTATCGCTGCCATGGTGATGGCTTTCTCTGTCTTGTCGGGTGCATTTAGCGACACGGATCACGGGAGTACTACCCCAACATTCATCCCTAATGTACATGACACAAAAGCGGAGTCTGCTTTCCTTGAAGACTTTAAGTCTTCGTACCTGCCGCCGATCAACAAAACTGACACCGAACTCATAGAACTTGGCAACACCTGGTGTTACGCCATCGGTCTTGGGATGGGTTCAGAAGATGTAGAGGCAAGGATCAACGAAGGTTCTGACGACGAGGGTGACGCCGTCCTCCAACGTTCGGTCGTGTCTTCTGCCATCATCACACTTTGTCCCGGTCAGGCAAGTAAGTGGCCGTAGGTCCAGAGAGGGAAGTAGTCGTTGACGGATTGACATTCCGTATCATCGAGATCCCAATGGATGAGGAGTGGCCAGCTGGCGACCCTGTTGCCAGAGATAAGGAAACATTGGTTGTATTCACATATCGGCCAACCGAGGACAACGAATGAGAGCAGACAAAGCACGACGTGCGTACGGCAATGTGAAGGACGCCTTGATGACGATGTCGTCCCCGGGCTATTGGACGAAGGTAAACGCCGTTGAGTTTTGGGCCTTCATGACGAAGATTGCCATCATCTTCCCAGGCTTACTATTTGGCAAGCAGTGGTGGTGGCTTTATATCTTTGCCCTCGCTTCCAGCGCAAGCCTGATCTGGACATCAACAAAGAAGACATTGCCAACGATTATCGTGTTCAACCTTCTTTGGTGCGTGCTTGCCGTAGCAAGTATCGCAAAGCATTTTCTCTAATCTTTTTCTTTGCCGTCAGTCGTTGTTGGACCACCGACAACCGAGGCTACATCACTTCTTTTTATATTCATTCCAAGTTTTGTCCCCAATGCCGAAATACTCCCTGGCGTAGCCAGCACCGATGATGTCTTTGTTGAGACAGGCCGTAGACGGGTCATCTACGAGGTTGCTGGAATAGATGTTTGCCAGGACTCTGCCATACTTCTCGTTCTTGTCTGCCACTGTCTGAACGAAAACTTCAGGATGACCTTCGAGCCAGTCATGGGTGAAAGCTTTGGCTTTGAGTCCCATCTCCTTCTCAGCGGCATCCTTGGTTCTTGACTCTGGAGTGTTAACCCCAAAGAGCCTGACTCTGATCTTGTGATGGACGTCAAACCCGAGGTCAACCATAAGGTCAATGGTGTCGCCGTCAACAGTCTTGAGAACCTTGGCGTTGTACCAATACGGCGAATAGGCGGTGGTCATTCCCAACGCATCCCACTCTTAACATCCCTATGATGTTGTGCGAAAGCCTTAGCCATAGAAACAGACACGATGGCACAGGGGATGGTGAACACAACGACCAATGCAGTCACTACGGAAGAGGCGATGCCCTTTGAGGTCATACCTCTTCCTCGGGTTCTGCGTCTGGAACTTTCTGAATGACACCAAACGCCATGTCAATATCATGTGCCGAGAGTTTGCCGTCGTCCAAGTAAAGCCTTGCCAAACGTTCAACGACAGTCGCAACACCACCGATACCGGCCATGAGTGTGGCCTTCCATAACGGAACACCAGCGATGGAGCCGGCTCCAACGACACCAAGGCCAGAAGCTGCGAAGGCAGCGAGGATACGGAGTGATACTTGCCTAATCAACCGAACATCGCCTTCCATGTAACAGGCCCGATGACACCGTCGGTGGTTAGTCCCTTGCCCTTTTGCCATGCCTTGACCTGAGCCTCAGTGCCGGGACCAAAGTCTCCGTCAACAGGGTTAGCCTTGACCATTGCTTGGACGAGTTTTACTGCGTCGCCCTTGGAGCCCTTCTGTACGGGTGCTCCCGGGTAAGCAAAGTTGAGACCGCCAGCGGCGGGAGCAGGAGCGGCGGCGGGAGCCGATGGGGCGGACTGAGCCGAACCGTCAGGGGCGTTGTCGCCGAGGCAGTACTGCCAGTGCCAAGCCTCAAACTCCTTGGATGCCCTGTTGTCTCCCTGAAGGTAGAAGCCATACTTGGGGGCGTTGGCGCACATCCAGTCAAAGCAAGCACCGCCCATTGAGGTGAGCTTTCCATTGACGTCGTAGCCAAGGTCAATAGCCAATCCCCAGCCATGGTTGGAGCCCTTTACGCCAGTGGGATCTGGGGCAGCCGATGGGGCCTTGCCCTTCTTGAGCCACCAGGTCTTGCCGTCGTACTGACGAGTGACTCCGGTGCCGGTGTCGGTGGTGACATAACGATCAAGGAACATCTTCAACTGATCGTCAAAGCCGCGGTAGTCGCCAACATTCTTGAGCTTGAATCCAGCCCCCATGGCGGCGTCGTACATCTTATTGAACTGCTCGGCTACCGGTGCGTACATGCGTCCGCCGGTCTTGACTGAAGCCAGGACGGAAGGATCGAGTTGTCCGTTCTTGAACCTGCTCTTGAGTGCGGTGGGGACGACGAGTTTGATGAATGGAAGACTCATTTGTTGATTCCACCCTTATAGACACGACCGAAGGCGGTGTCGTTGGTGTTGAGATACCTCATGGCAACAGGGATTGCGGCTGCCCAAAGGGCGTTCAATGTCATCTTCCAGTCCTGTGTGGCGGCATAGGTGGCGACAGCCGCACCGATGATTGACCTGCCGTACGATGCCAGCATTGCCTTCTGCTCTTGGGTGATCTTCACGATTTCTCCTACTTCCTCGGGGTCCTTGGCAACCTCAGATTCATTGTATGCAATGCCACGCCCAGCAGGATCAAGGTCGCCGATATCTTTTGGGCGTCTCCCGACAACGTGACAAGAACCATAGCCATACCAACGAGGGTCCAGGACAGGGCCCAGACCTCTCGGATGAGTGCAACCAGCACCCTCCTGCGGATGATTACAGAATATGTCCCGATTACCGCGGCGGTCTCGGCATTACACGCAGGGACATCCCCCTCGGCCACTCTCACGGGCAGGTTGTTTGCGGTTGCATGCCCGCCATCCTCAAGGCCGGCAACGGCAAGGCTTGAGGTATCAAGGATTACCCAGCGATCGGGGACGGAGTCGTCCACCGACAGGTCAATGACGACCCTCGGAGCACTGAATAGGGGACGTAAGAGTCCCTCGAAGATTTTCCTGATCATTACTACCTCTTCCTGCCCGATGGGCCAGACGACGTGCTTGACATACTACTAGAACTTGATATTGTGGCGCCGCCGAATACGACGGTGACTCCCGCCGCTACGACGGTGCGCCTCTCCTGCGGAGTGATGACGATGTGAAGCGTTATTGGTCCGACCGACGGGGCTGCGACAGTCGACTCACCAAGTACGCCTGCCAACGGCGACACGTTTGCCTCGGCGGCCCTGAGGGCATCGTCTTCATCAAAGCCTTGTTCCTGTATCTCGAAGGATTCAACGGCGATGATTACGGCCGTCTCCTCGTCGTACCCCTTGTCACCTAGTTCGTTTGCTGTCTCAGCAATGTCAACTGAGTCCTCCTCAGAGAAACCGAGATCCTCCACCTCGTTGGCTGTCTCGGCAATCTCAAGTGCTGTCTCTTCGTCGTAGCCCTTTTCCTCAAGGGCAAGAGATGTCTCGGCGATGGCGATTGCAGTTTCCTCGTCGTAGCCCTTGTCCTGTAGTTCGAGTGATGTTTCGGCGATAGTTAGTGCCTCTTCTTCGGAGTAGCCCTCGTCTTGCAGATCCAAAGATGTCTGAGCGATGCTGATTGCGTCCTCTTCCGAGTAACCGGCATCCTCAAGTGCGGAAGCCGTCTCTGTTATCTGCTGAACCTCTTCGGCGTCGTAACCCTGATCAGCAAGTTCTTGCTCGGCCTCAGGAACAGCAGGGATCGTCACCGGCGGTTGGGTCGTCGGCGTTGTAGTTTGCGGGAGCGTTGTTGATTGAGGTACTTGAGTCGTGCTTGGCGTTGGGGGGATCGTCTGCTCAACAGGTGCCTCCGTGGTCGTGGTGCTGGTTGTCCCGGTCGGCGGTGCCGGCGGTTCAGTAGTAGTTGTCGTCGTTGTAGTACTCGTGGTTGTTGTCGGCTCGGTCGTCGTGGTCTCGGGCTCAGTAGTAGTTGTCTCTGGCTCTGTGGTTGTCGTAGTGCTTGTTGTCGTTGTTGGCGGTTCAGTGGTCGTCGTGGTAGTGGTGGTCGTGGTAGTTGTCGGGGTTGGGGTTCCCGATACTTTGATGTAGTAGCCACACCATGAGGAGTCCCACGCAGACGTAGTGATTCCGTTGTTCGTGCCGCCCAGGAATGTTGAATAGTTATTCACCCAATACGGTTCTATGACGGCCCACTCTCCGACGGAGATCAAGCCAGCGTTTACTGCGGCGACGCCCATATCGGAGTCGTCTGTATACGGATTTGAGCCCCAAACTGAACCACCCTGCGACTTGCCTACGACAAGCCTTGGTGTATATGGACCACAACCAGCGCCACTCTCCGATGTGTTGGGAACTGTTGGACCAACCCTTACCGTCACCTGCTCCGACCATCCTGAATAAACACCGAGAGTGTCATTATCTGCCCTGACAGAAAAAACAAAGTCTTGTCCGATTGGGCCTGAATCGTCGATGACTTGATAGTTGAGATAGATGCTTGTCTCAGAAGTGCCGACTCCCCTACCACCGCAACCAATGCAAGACCAGTTGATCGCATAACGTTCGGGCTGAACATTCCCTGCCGTTGGTGCGCCCCATGAAATATCAACGCCGTTGCCGGTATCAACGATAAGGAGGTTCGTGGGCTGACTCATGAACGGCGCAATCGTTGTAGTGGTTGTCGTGCTTGTAGTACTCGTGGTGGTACTCGTAGTAGTGCTGGTAGTGGTGCTGGTGGTCGTACTCGTGGTAGTGGTCGGTTCGTTGATTGCTTCCGTGTTGACCGTGATTTGGTAAGACGATCCGTACCATGCGTTCGGGTCGCCACAACAGACTCCAGCGCGCAACCTGTATGAGCCAGGGCTAAGAGCAATGGAGATATACGAGTCAAGACCGTAGTGGTCATCGTTAGCTGCGATGAGTTCGCCTGACCCGTTGTACAGCCATAGGTGACTGTCGATGCCGTACCTCTGTGCGTCTGCGGTGACAACGAACTGTTGGCTGGAAGTCAATGAGAATAGAAAGTCTTGCGCCTGAGTGACTTCATAGGTAGATGCCATCGCCCTGCTGGGAAAAAATGCACCGAACATCCCGAATAGGATCATGACGAGACCGACGACGCTGATCGGGTTGACTCGGCCTCTGCCCTTACTTGACATCCTCATAACGACTTTGATAGTAATGTCGTTTGTTCGGAGTCTCTCCTAGACGAACCGTGTTATTGCGTTGATCTCCATGCGGCGTACAGGTCGTCCGTCACCGAGATGACCCACACTTGAGATTCGTCCTTCTCGTCCTTGTCGCCAACTATGGCCCAAGCGATCCTGACCTGTTCCTCTGGCACGCATACGCCAACATGACACTCAAGACCGAACCTGTTGACGAACCACTCAACAACGCAACGACCCCGAGAGTCGGCACATTCTTCGCCACCCGGGCAAAGGACAGACAGAACCATCAGTTCACTCCTGTTAAGCTCTAGCCACAGGACATGCCCGTCGTCGTGCCAGATCAGATCGTCAGTCAATGCGTTGGTCATATGCCTGCGCCAAGAGTTGCTCTGTGGCGACATCTGTTGGGGGGGTATTGAGTAATGCCACGAGTTCCGCAATCTGTAATCGGAGGGCGATGTTCTCGGTCGTCACTTCGCCGATCTTTGCCGACATCTCCCTGATGAGTCCTTCAACAGATATTTCGTTATTGGTCATTTCATTCCTCCGGACATAAGATACCCGCGATGGTTCGCTAGGTCAATGCGATAAGACTACTTTGGTCCTGTCCCTCAATGGGTTATGATTGACAGGGAGCGTCTAAGCTCGTACGCCTACACGGAGGTCGAAAATGGCTCTAACGCAAAAACGCCTATTTGGGCCACTGGTGGCGGTTACGACATCTACGGACACGACTGCCGGCAGGTATCTTGTCCCATCTCTGACGACCACGATCGTCAAACAGATCATCATCTGCAACACGGCCGCAAGTGCTGCCACCGTCTCGGTAGGTGTCGGTGGGGTTACGGCCGCCCTGAGCATCCTCTCCAGCATGGCGGTAGGTGCCAACGAAACTATGACTGTCAACTTGAGTCTCGTACTTGCCGCGGCGGAGAAACTATTCATGACAGCGTCGGCGACGACGGTTACCTTCACGGTCGTCGGCATAGAGGAGACCTGATGCCAGCCCTAGCCAGGTACGGCACGAACGCACTCGCTGCGTTCCTTGACGCACCGGACGTCGTATATGGATCAGGTTCGGATGGTAATGTCACCATCAGCGTAAACACGACCATGACAAGGGACATGTTTTACAACAACCTGACGGTGAACAGTTCAATCACACTCAATACGGGCGCCTACAGGCTGTTCGTGAAAGGACTACTCACCCTCGGTGACGCAACGGTGGTCGGCTTTACTACTGGCTCATCGACGATTGGTTCCATCTACGGTGGAGGCGCAGCGACTACTTCGGTCACCTCAAGCCTCGGCGGTACGGGGAGTGGCGGAACATACACCGCCCCTGCTCCAACCGCGGCAGTTGGGGGAACTCAATGGTACGACCAAGCAAATCAGGCCGTCCTTGGTTACTCAGTAACTCCGACAGGTATCACCTGGCTTAGGGGTGGTGCGGGTGGCTCGACCGGTGTAGGTGGGGGTGTCGTCATAGTCGCCGCTAGGTACATCGCCTGTACGGCTACTTCAACAAACGCCAAGTTCGCCGCGCCCGGAGGATCTGCCAATGCTGGTGGAGGTGCCATAATCATCGTCTCCTCAAGGCCGTCACTGCCGTCAAATGTTGATACTGATGTCGCTGGTAATGGCACGGGATCTGCTGGCACATCAAAGTACATACAGTTGGTGTAACCGATGTCTGCCGTTGATAGGTACAACAAAATGACGACTCAGAGGATCGGCAACGACTCCGTCTATGGGAATGGGCAAGACGGCACGGTCACACTCTCGGCAGGTACAACAACATTGACGAGGGACATGTATTACGACGTGCTCACCGTCCCGAACGGTGCGTTCCTCCACACAAACGGTTTCAGGGTCTTTTGTAAGACGAGTATCACTATCGCTAGTGGCGGCTTTGTGGGTATCGGTACATTTTCGGGTGGCTCAATATCCGCACCAAGTGCAGTAACCGCAGGAACGGTCAACGGAACTCACTCTCCTGGCGGTGCGATCACATACAGGATCGGCGGTCTTGGTGCCGTGCCTACGGGCGGAACCGCCGTTACTCCGACAGACGGTACGTCGATTATTAACGGTGATATACCAATGGCGGTTAGGGGACTGATCGTCAGGGCCGCAACAAGCCCCGTCGGTTTCAACGGCGGAGTCTCTGGGCAACAGGGCAACACGGGGGCAACGGGCAACCCTGGTACTCCGGGCGACTCGGGCGCGCCCGGGGCATCAGGCAACACTGGGGCGAATGGAAATGCCGGGACAGCGAACCCTAGTAATCCGGGTGGCGCAGGTGGTGCAGGAAGTGCTGGTAATGCTGGTTCGTATGGGCCCAACGCACACACGGTTGGTGCTGCGGGTGGCAGGGGCTATTCGGGCAACCCAGGCACGGCGGGCAACGCTGGAAACTCTGGTCACGGTGGCGCGCGTGGTAACGGTGGTGCGGGTGGTGCTGGTGGCCTAGGTGGCCCTGGCGGTGCTGGTGGCTCTGGTGGTGCTGGTGGCTCTGGTGGTGCTGGTGGTATTGGTGGGGGGGTTGTTATCGTTGTGGCGAAGAGCATCATTGGCTCTGGGTCCATAGTCTCACTCGGTGGCAACGGCGTAACGGGCTCGGCAGGAAATCCCGGCTCAGCAGGAAGTCCTGGCTCAGCAGGAAGTCCTGGCTCAGCAGGAAGTCCTGGTAATGCCGGCAGTCCTGGGAATCATGGAACCCCCGGTGGTCATGGTAGCGCAGGCAATACCGGCGCTGCTGCGCCGGCCCTTACTCATGCAAATCCTGACAGCGTCAGCAACCCCCATAGGGCAATAACTACCGTATACAACGCAAACTATGGTTCAACGAGCACCTACCACTTTGGGACATATCAGCACGATCTCCACAAAGCCTCTACGAGCCACAATCACGGAGTTCACAACCCCGCCGCCGACCACTCCATCGCGGCAGCCCATCACCATACGGGCCACAGTCACAACCCGCACCACGACGGCCCGCATGGTCACAACCACCACATCACACAGGGTGGTCCAGCGCACCATGGCCCGCATCACTATCACCATTACCATAACGCCACGATCGGATCGCACTCCACTCAGTACATCGCCGTTACTCTCTCAAACTCAAACCATGGTCCACACTGGGTGCCAACAGGTCTCTACCATAATGCTCCTGCGGTACATCATCACGCCAATCCTCCGACCACTTATCCGGGTGGCAATGGGGGCGCTGGTGGTGCGGCGGGAAATCGTGGTAATGCCACCCAGAGCAACTCTGGCAACCCTGGAGCGGCGGGCAACCCTGGCGCAACAGGGGCAACTGGCAACCCTGGCGCAACTGGAAACACTGGCGCAACTGGAAACACTGGCGGTAAGGGTGGTGGCGGCGGTGTCATCGTCGTTACCGAAACAACGCCGAGCATCTCGTACAATGTCGGCAAGGGTGACACGGGTGGTGCTGACGAGACCGTCAGGACATCTTCTGACGGGTATAGTTACCTAATACTGAACGCCTAGAAAGGGACGATATGGGATTCCGTACAAACATCTCAGATGCTCAAAAGAAGATATTCCTCGAGAACGCTCTTCTCCGCCTTGAGGCAGAACTCTACGAACGTTCACTCGAAATGGGGATTGACCCCGACACCTACGACTACTCGTCGTTTACCCCATCAAATCCACCCAGCCATCCATATGCGGAGACACGAATACCTCAGATCCTGAATCTGATCACTCAAATGTCAGACAAACTGGAAGCACTCGGCGAGACTCAGTAATGCTCCGTTACCTGTACGTTCCCAAAGGGGAGGACGGGAACGCAGACAATGTTGAACTTGCATCAAGACTCATGATGCCCATGGTTGTTGGGTTGACGGATTCCTACGCACATCAAGTCAATGATCCATCGACGCCGTGCGTAGTCTCCATACCGTCAATCAAAAAGTTTTTCATGAGAGAGGCAGTTACGATTGGGTTGCACCATGTCGTGATGTACGACGATGAGTTTGTCAATATGAGAAATGAACGGGTTGTCCTTGAGGTTGTATCACCAATGGGTACGCAAGTACTTCAGCCTTTGGTGAAAGAGGTACACCACGCAAGGTGGGTGTTCCTAACCGAACATACGGGGACACATAGTTGTGATGTTGTGATTAACGGTGAACCAATGGGCATAGGGGGAGATTTTGATGTTCAAGGCTTTTGATAGGCCAGCACCGGGAATACATGTCTACGACACAGACATGAACTCGTCGGCGTTTATCAAGATGCTCGAGGACGAGTGCTCAGACGAATGGAGCAGGCTGTCATGGGACGAAGCCCGCACCGGAAAAGGGACGATCTCCGAATACCGTTCGTCCAAAGAGTGCTTACTGCTCCCGATAATGAGCCCCAACCCGACCTCGCCCATCATGGAGACTTTCTCAAAAGATGTTCTCTCTGTAGTGGAACGGTGTGTATCTGACTTCATTGCGTACCACTCAATACATCAAGCCCCTCATGAGGGCTGGAGGGTTCTCAAGTATTTTCCCGGGGGAGAGTACAGAACACACCATGACCACTACCCCGGCAACGAAAGAACATTCAGTTGCGTTGCTTACTTGTCCAACTCGGGGACGGGAGGCGAACTCACCTTCCCGTACTTTGACGTGTCCGTTCCGTGCGAGACAGGAAGGGTTGTGATGTTCCCGTCAAACTTTCCCTATGCTCATACTGCTGGCCCGACCGAGGGGACAAAGTACTCACTTGTCACCTGGTATCACTAGGATGATGACTATGAGCGATACACCAATCATGCCAGGACTACCAGCGTCACCGAACGGTGGGGAAACATCAGACGAAGATCAGTACTACATTGAAGCGTCGGGGCCAAAACTTAGGCTCATAAACTGGGCCGCTGGAGGTGGCATCTCAGGGTGTTCGGTGTTTGACACACTTGGCCCAATGATTATTGAGGGGGAGTCTGATGATTGAGCATGACGAGGCATCGCACATGAAGTATGTTGCGGCCAGGGTTGCGTATCTATGTGATCTAGCCATGGTTGACGAAACAGCGATCACCGCTGATAACTACACAACTATCAGGGACGGCCTTAACACCTACCTAACTGGTGGAGAGTTGCGTCGAGCAAAAGTAGAACTTAGGAACATCATCTATGTTCTTACGATGATTCAACATCTGAACGGGAGTGCCTCATGACCAAGCCAATGACCGTAGTGACCATGGAGCAGGTTCTTGAACAGAGCACAAGGGTTGGGCGTCCGAATGCGTTCCCAACTCAACAATCCTTGATCGACTTCTGCCAGATTGTTCACGGAGAATGGCTCTCAACCGGGGTTGACCAAAGGGTGTTGCAAGGTAGTGACGAGTTCTATCTGGCCTCCCTCATGGGGACAGAGGGCGGGGAGTCGTTTGCCCCCTTCATGGACGGACTGAACCTCCTTGAAGAGATGTTCGCCATGCTCGGCAAGGGGACTAGGGCTCTCATCATTGGGGCACCCGGGACGATTGCAATCGTGGCAAATGTCGTGAATCAGGTTGTCACTCCGTCTAACCTTCAGACCAAACTCATGGAGAGGTACTGCGACACCTCACTCATCCCAAATGTGGAGATGACAACGTATGAGGCATTAGTTGACGGTCTTGTTGAGTTTGACTATGCGCAAGTCTTGCTACATATGGTTGCCTGCGATCAGCAACTGCTTCACGCAATCATTGACGCTCTCCCACAGGGCAAGGTCATGGTTCTACAGAACTCTGGTAATGGTGGCGAACTGTACACGGCACTTGACGAATCATTGTCGCACCACATACACTCAGAAATAAGAGAAAGAGGGGATGTGCTGATGTATCACCTCCCGGGTTTCATAGCACAAACAATATGTATAAAGAAGTAGAGACCGAAGCACCAATCTCGTTCGCAATAGTCGGCTCAGGAACAGCCGGTCTCATATCCGCACTCATGCTCAGGGTCGCCTTCCCAAACTCTGACATCACTGTTGTCTCATCAAGCACCATCGGTATTGTCGGTGTCGGCGAGGGAAGTACTGAGCACTGGAAACAGTTCATGGAAACCTGCCGCATACCCGTGCATGAAATGATTGCCAAGACGGGGGCGACCCACAAGTACGGGATCAGGTTTGAGGGATGGTCGAGTACCTTTCCCGACTACTTTCACAGCGTCTCGGGCGACGAGGCAATCTACGCTTTTCAGTTGTTCGCAACCTATATGGGTTTCTTGGAGGCCGGACAATCGCTGACAAGTCAGACATCGTCAATCGGCCTTGTCAGGAATCAGATCAGGAGGGAAAACCTCCACGGGAACACTAATCAGTTCCACTTTGACACTTTCAAGCTGAACTCATACTTCACCGAACTGTGCGTCGTGAGACAGATACGGTTTGTGGACGGCGATGTCGGCGAGATCTCATTCGACCCTGACTCCAACAACATCACTTCTGTGACCGTAAATGACGCGGATGTGGAGGCAGATTTCTGGATAGACGCATCCGGTTTTTCTCGCGTCTTGATAAGCAAGTACGAGACTGCGGAGTGGCAATCCTTTAGCAAGTATCTCCTATGCGACTCTGCTATTGCCTTCCCAACGCTCTCCGACCCTTCTGGGCAGATACGTCCGTACACAAGAGCGAGAGCAATGTCCTCCGGTTGGGTTTGGGAGATACCGACACAAGAGAGAAGAGGGAACGGGTATGTCTATAGCTCCGCCTTCTTGACGGAGGAGCAGGCTGTTGACGAGGTTGCCTCCGTCGTGGGTCGTGGTGTCGTGCCGGCTAGGCGGTTCAAGTTTGATCCTGGCTACATGAAGGGTTCTTGGGCTAATAACTGTTGCGCCATCGGTCTAGCTTCATCGTTCGTTGAACCGCTAGAGGCAACCTCGATAGGTTCAACCATCCAACAACTAAGGCTTCTCATACCATCGGTCGCTGCTTACAAACCAGGCAACAAAGCAATGCAAAAGAAGTACAACTACGACATGGACGCAATGATGGACAACATCCTTACGATGATCAGGATGCACTATATGTCCGACAACGCACACACTCCATTCTGGCATGCCTGCTCGGAGATGCCGATTAACGACACACTTGCTGAGCTCCTAGAGTTGTGGTCCGAGAGGACGCCGTCAAGAATGGATGTCCCACACGAAAACGGGCAAATGTTCCTTGCCCCTCACTTTTTCCATGTTGCTCAGGGGCAGGGTCTATTGAACCCCGAGTCGGCAGGACTCGCAATACACAACATGGGGTTGCGTCAGCGAGTTGACTACGACATGAATGAACGACGCAGAGAAAGGTACTCACATGAGTTGGTTGACCACGCTCAGGCGCTCCTCGAAACAACGAACTGAGATGCCACGACCACGCTACTCAGGAATGAAGATTAAGCCTGGGGAGTTGTTTATCAGTTACCACGACGACAGGTTGCTTGAAATGCCACCGTTCGTGAACGAACTCTCAAGACCACCATCATGGTTCAGGTCAATCGGAAAGTTCCCTGGCTCCGTCAGGCGTTGTGCTGGTATTTCTGATTACATGGCGATGGGTGTCACATTGCCACTATGGACGAATATCAGGATGAAGTTGTCTCCCGAGGGAAATGACTGGTCTGTCAACTGGGACAACTTTTCAGAGACCGAGGCCAGCAAAGACCCGTACGAGTTTTACGTGCGATCATTTGCCCACGAGCAGACCGGGAAGTGTCCGATGACCTCGGTAAGACAGGTAGAAGAGTCTTTCTATCCAAAGATCGTAACGCCGTACTACTTTAGAACTGCACCAGGCTGGTCAACGATCATCCTGCCCAATCTGTACGAGCCGTCACCAAACTTCACCGTCACTCCGGCTGTTATTCATACCGACTTCTACCACACTATGAATGTGGTTCTAAATCCTCTTGCAGGGGAGGACTTCTCAATACCTTATGGGTATCCGATTGCGCACCTCATTCCCTTTAAGCGTTCTGCTGACACGAACAAAATAATCTTTGGTGGACCTGAATATCACAGATTGTTGGCGGGCAGGGGTTTTGGTAATGGTTCACTTCACCCATCAGGTGGGTCAACGGCACGTCCGTATCGTATGTATAAAGTCAAAGTGGATGCGGAGATTGCCGAGAGAGAAGGCGACCGTGATTGAGTTCCCATTAGGGATAGCCGCCGCAATCGGTGTTGCAGACAACGTGATTGACCGAGATATTTGCACGGAGATTGTTGATTACATTGAGGCGAATCAGCACCTGACATACGATGGTCTTACGGTTGGTGGCGTCAATAGGGATGTAAAACGTTCAACCGACACATGGCTATCGGCCTACAACAAGACGGCAGAGGGAG
>Ga0208974_1000384_pt1 | contig 18986 bp, 19 predicted proteins | sample GreLakmeER15MSRF_FD_187699 | JGI IMG/M metagenome (GOLD analysis project Ga0208974, IMG submission 187699) | Freshwater lentic microbial communities from great Laurentian Lakes, MI, USA - Great Lakes metaG ER15MSRF (SPAdes) | ecosystem: Environmental > Aquatic > Freshwater > Lake | place: Great... | reverse complement strand
TGTCATTATTGTCCAAATGAACCAGGGCAGCCACGTAGTTATCTGAAAGGAGAACCAGGTGTTCTTAGAGCAAATACGCATCATTTTGATTGTTGTCAACAAATGTGGAGTCGTATGAAAACATTGTATGATAATGGTCATCCAATTGATAAGCTAGAAGTGTTGGTTCTAGGTGGGACATGGGAATCGTATCCTCGTTTATACCAAGAACAGTATATTCGTGATATGTATTATTCAGCAAATACATTTTGGGAAGATGATAAACGTGAAAAGAATACATTGGATGAAGAGCGAGATCAAAACAGAGATGCTATGTGTAAAATTATTGGACTTACACTAGAAACTCGTCCAGATACCATTAATAAGAAACAATTAATCCAAATGCGTAGATTCGGATGTACACGTGTTCAACTCGGTATTCAGCATCTAGATGATGACATTCTTGAAAAAATTAATCGTAAATGTAAAACATCTCAAACAATTGAAGCAATTGAGCTATTAAAAGATTGGGGGTTCAAGGTAGATGGTCATTGGATGCCAAATTTGCCTGGAGCAACACCTGAGAAAGATCATGATATGTTTCTAAATAAATTATTGAAACAATCAAACCCAATTGAAACGATTACACCTCTAATTGATGATGTTACGGATTGGCAAGTATGGGATCTAGCCTATCCTGAGTTTCAATTAGATCAATGGAAAATCTATCCATGCGAAGTTGTTCCTTATACACAGATTGAAGAATGGTATAAAAAGGGTGAATTTATGCCCTACAATGAAGAAGCAATGACAGAGATTTTGCTTCAAACAAAACAACATATGTTTCCATGGATTCGTCTAAATCGTATTATTCGCGATATTCCTTCAGATTATATTATGGCATCTGGAGATCAACCCAATATGAGACAAAATCTACAGATTGCTTTAAAAAAAAGAGGATATACATGTCCTTGTATTCGTTGTCGTGAAGTAAAATTGAACAAAATGCCAGAGAAGCTTATTTATCGTGTTCGTGAATATATTTCATCATGTGGAATTGAATATTTTATTTCAGCAGAGGATATATCTGAAAAGACACTATGTGGATTTGTAAGACTTCGTTTACCATACAATGAAGAATTTATTGATATTGCGCATATTCGCGAATTACACGTGTATGGTAAATTACAGGTTGTATCTGAAAAAACAAATCATACCTCTCAACACAGTGGAATTGGTAAAAAATTAATGTATATCGCTTATCAAATTTCTAAATTGAAGAAGCGTAAGGAAATTCGCGTTATTTCTGGCGAAGGAACAAAAAGATATTACGAGAAGCTATGTTATTACGAGGGTGATAATGGTTATATGATAATGAAAATTTAAATAAAATATTATAAATAAAACAAAAAATAAAAACAAAAACAAACCTAATTTTTTTTCATTCGAATTGCGAGAGTAATATTCGTCCATCCAAGTAAAATAATGGATGCTGATAAACCCATATGAATATAATACCATAGTGTCCAATCAACATAATTACGTCCTTTATATGCCCATAATAATTGTAATGCTATTATGATAGCAATAATGCGTCCTAATATTTTATGTAATTTACGTGTAGGGGATTCATCTTTTATTTTTTTAGGATATTTGCGTCCCATATATATAGCCATACTAATTGCGATAACAAATAAAGTGACGGCTGTTAATTGAATACCTACATGGAAACGTCTCCAACTTTCTCCAATATAGTTTCTCATTAATGCTATCAAAGCGCCTAATGGAAATAAAATAACAAATATTGAAAATTGAAGTAATCCATGAATTTGATAAAGATCTATCATTTATTATTAGTAATTATTAATTAATATAGTTTAATAAAATTAATTTTAGAAGATTGTACAATTACCTTCCACTCTTTAGTTAAAATACATTGAAAATTCTTAGATCTTGTTTCAAATTGTTCAATAAAATTTTCCAAAGAGCGATGTTTTATTTGAATACCATTATGTTGTAAATAAAGTTTCCATAGCGAGTAACCAATTTTAAAATTCATGTCAGATAAATTTAGGTAAATATTATTATTCGTTTTTGTTGTAAATTCAACTAATTTTACAAGTAAGTTTTGTTTATATTGTTCAGATTCTTTGAGAATATTTGTTAATTCAAACATAGCATTAATCATTCGAGGATCCCATTTGTCTAATGAAGGTTTGATATTGTCGCGAATTTGTCCTCTTTGACTCCACGAAGGAGTACTATCTTTAAGATATGGGATACCAATTGTATGTGCTTCATTATAGATAAGTTTTTTAGAAATAGTTAATAAAGGTCTTAGAAAACAAATACCATCTACCATTTGAGATTCATTCATACCTGTAAGATTATCGTATTTATGTTGATGACAAATATTTGTAAGTATATTTTCAAAACAATCATCGTGATTATGACCTAAGACTACCAAAGGTGGTTTATTACAATTTTGATTATTAATTTCATTCCAAAGTGTACGATAACATTCATAGCGTACATTACGGGTATAAGTTTCATATGTAGATCTCATATCATTTTCCATACATGGATTACGTTGAATTTCTTTAAAATTACGAATATATACAGGCATTCCAATATAATTACACCAATCTTGAACAAATGACGCCTCAGTATCTTCACGATTACAATAATTAATATGTAATCCGATGACATTAATATTTAATTGTTTAAGAATATAGCTACATACCATTGAATCAACTCCACCTGAGATAGATAAAATAACTGTATCATCAATGGAGTAGTTGTTTATAAACTTCTTTATAATTAAACTTAGATTGGATGGTGTATAAGAAGGTTTATTTTCAGGAAAGAAATCGAGAATAGGTTTATAATTTTCAAGATTAGTAAAAGAAATTAAATTATCAGGTATATATTTATTAATATAATTAATCTGTCCAACTGGCATACGTTGATAGGTTGCTTGAATAAATTTTTTAAGGTATATTATATCAGAATTTCGCATCTTTTCATATTGAAGTTTTTTCCAAGACTTTTCCAATACGTTCATAATCTGATTTGTATCAGCTAAATGACGAATAGGTAATCCCCAAAAGCACCATTCTATACAATTTAGATCATTATTAATATTATAGAATTCTTGAATATGATAATGTATAGATATAGCTTTTTGTAAGTGATATAAAATAATATGTTGACTATCCTTATTTCGTTCAATATGTCTAATTAGTTGATCATTAATTAGAATATGGGTTAAATGGTATTGAATATTTGTATTTGTACTATCCCAAGCAATATCAATAAGATATTTGTAATTAAATGTTAAATATTCATCAATTTGATTCGATTGTTTAAACCAATAGTTTGGATGTTCTAACCAATCATTATAAAATGAAGTTAATAGTGACATTTTTATAAATTTAAATGGTCATTAAATTATCATTTTTTATTACACAAACTTTTTATAAATACATATATATACATAAAAAAATGATTGAAATCTACTAAATAAGAATATTATATGATATAAAATACGAACAAAATAATAAAAACAACTCCACGCACACGCGCAGCCCCGCTGCCTAACTCGCCTCTACTAAATCAAGAAAAATGACAGATGATAATATCAATCGTATAAATTGGAAGTCTTTTACAAATGCGATTGATCTAATTATCGAAAATGGCGGAAAAATTTTTGGGGGAGCTGTACGAGATATGATTGCGAGGGATATAGCTGCGAGAAGGTTTATACAATGGAGAAGTGAACAAGAAAATAATTTCAGGCTGTTTTATACAGATCTAAATAATCATCCATCGTCATCTGATCGTGTAATAATGCCAAAGGATATAGATGCGGTTATTCATCACAGTAAACTAGAAAATTTAATAACAAATCTAAAGAAAAACAAATTTCAAGTAAAGCTAAAATGGATGCGAGATGCTAAGAATTATCTTCCAAATATCAATGTTCCAGTTGGTACAATTCAACATCATCGTTATGTTATTTGTCCAAAGACCACATTAAATTTTAAAGAATTATCTGACGAGGTACGATCTTTGATAAATACAGAATGCCGTGCTGCCATCAATATTATTAACAATATGACAAGCAATATTCAAAAAATCATCATAGATCTTATGGTAATAATGAATGACGAAAAATATGATCCCCCATTTGGTAATCTAGATTTTGAATGTAATGGTCTGATTCTTACAAAGTATGGAATTAGGCTATGTTCTTATCTAAATGTTTCATTAACCGATACACCACAGTGTCGCAAGTGTGATCCTATTTTAATACAAGCATATATTGAAAAAATCAAAAAAGATATTGTAAATAAAATAGCTCACCCCATTTTAAAAATAACAGAAAATACGTATCCAATGGAGTATCGGATAGAAAAAATGAAATCAAAGGGTTATACAATAGAATTAGTATTAGTTAATAAGGTTACAGAAGATATTGTACCAAATAGTGATGGTAGTCATCCGAGTACATGTATTATATGTCATGGTGATTTATTGAAAGACGATCATTATAAATTAAATTGCTGTGATGCTCGGTATCATTCAAAGTGTCTTGTGAATGCGTGTTTTATAGGGCATTTGTCAATAAGCCAAACTCATCGTTGTATAATGTGTCGTAGAGATGTTCCACCGTTGTTGATTCCAGAAATAAATGTATTACGAAATGAAAATAACTTACTAGAAGAAGAGTTAGACATTGAAGAAATAAGAGCGAATTTAATTATAATTGATCCAGTTACGCCCGCTCAAAATGAAATACTTGTTCGATGGTCATTAAATAATTCAGAAGATGCGATGGAATTACTTCAAGTGAATAATGATAATGATGATGAAATTGATAGCGGCGATGAGAATGAAAATGAAAATGATAGTTAAATAAATGTATTATAAAAAATCTATAACACAATAAAAATAATATTTTTTATTTTTCAAACATTTAAAGCTAAATAGATAAAGAAAATTATTAAAAATGATAGGTGCGATTGGTTATTTTCATAGTCAATTAAAGGCGACTTATGAAATTATTAAAAATTATCGTCATTTTTATCCTTCAAATAGCCTTGTTATGATAAATGATGCTGGTCGTGAAGAATTAAAAGATATTGCCAAATTATTTCAAGCATCTTATCATCCTTATACAAAAAATCTTACAACGGGTAATAATGTAGATGATATTAATGTTATGATTGAATGGTTAAAACGTTTTTTCAAGGCGGTTAAAGAAATTAAAGAGCCTCATTTTATTATTTTAGAAGACGATGTAATAATTATTCAATCTATTAATTTATCAGATTTCACAGGTGAAATGTATGGTTATAATTCAAATGCGCTTCTTCCTGAGAAAGTAACAGAATATTTAAAAAACTATAATTCTTCTATCCAAACAAGCCGTGTATGCTATGGAGGTTGCGGTGGATGTATAATGAATACCAAATTTTTTTGTGAAATAGGCGATCGTGATTGGGAAACAGAAATAAAAAAATATGGGGAGCTAAGCCAACGCTACTCGCCAAATGAACAAAGTTGGTATTTTAATGATTGTTGTGTATCCTTTCTGTGTTGGAGATTTGGAGGAACAATTGTTCAAAATAAATCATGGGGAGATTTGAATCAAGCTGAATCTCATGAAAAATATAAAAATGGAAAATTAACTATTGGACACCAATATAGAGAACATTTTAATAAGCCTTATCAAACCATTCATGGTAACATACATGTATTATAAAATTTTATTTTTAAAAGCGATTTAAGACAATATCACCTATAGTATATACTTACGCTACTTACAGATGGCAATTACAGTATTGGAGGATTCTTCAAACGAGTATGAGAAGATCATTCATTTATCTGATTTACATATCCGTACAGGGGATCCTGATCGCGCCCGATATAAAGAATATTCAGTAGTTTTTTTAAATTTGATTGAAACATTAAAGCGAAATGACTTATCTAAAGCGCTAATTCTTATTACAGGTGATTTGTTTCATCATAAAGGAAAGATTGAACCTGCAGGCATTAAATTAGCGAATCAGCTATTTACGCAACTTTTAGACATTGCTCCTGTATTGGTTATTTGCGGAAACCATGATTATCGTCAAGATGATCCAGATATTCCTGATATGATTGATACACTTTTGGAGCTTTATCATACAAGATTATCAAGTAAGAAGTTTCCTTTATATTATTTGAATAAAACGGGGCATTATAGTATTAATAATATTGGATTTGGACTGGTTGATATTCGAGATGCGCTAAAAAGTTATAATACATGTGGACGTTACGAAAATCTTCCACCCTTTCCGTCGAACGAAACTATTTCCCATATTCAATATCAAATAGCATTGTTTCACGGATCTGTTGCTCCAAAAGAGGTATATGAACGTTTTAAATCTTTCAATGGATATCCATTGGAATGGTTTGGTAATTACCCATATATTTTACTAGGTGATATTCATAGACATCAAATTCATCACACATCTACGAAAACATGGGGATATCCTGGCTCATTAATTCAACAGGATTTTGGAGAGAAAATGATGGATCATGGATTTTTAATTTGGGATCTTAAAACAAACAATGTTGAATTTCAACAGGTATATAATCCATATGGACTATGTACAATGAAACACCATAATGATAAATGGTATATACATTCTCATAAAAAAGAATGGTATGAATTGGAAGATATTTTGATTCATCCAATGTTTCCAAAAACCCCAATGATACGTTTAATAAATAAAGAATCGATAAATGATTGTATGGATTTATTTAACAAACATGGTATAAAACCTGAAAAAGTACAACGGTGGTTAATGGATACAGATCCAACAGTCGAGGATTCGTTGTCATTATCATTAAATCCTGATACAACAAGTATTACGTATCTGGAAGAGTTAAATACGCCAAACAAATGGATTGATTATTTAAAATATATTTCTAAAAATGATTATTCTACATTTATCTTAAATCCAGAAAGTTTGAAATTACCAACGGATTGTGGTACAATTAAAAAGTATACAGAACGTAACGACAAAATTCAAAAAGTGATTGATGAATATAATGAACATCGTATTGAGAATATTAAACAGGCTTATCGTGTTGAATTAGTAAATTTATCTTGGAATTACCTTATGTGTTATGGAGAGAACAATTTTTTCGATTTTAGTCAATTAAAAGATCAGATTGCTTTATTGAATGGAAAAAATGCCATGGGTAAATCATCCTTTTTAGATATTGTATGTATCGCCCTTTATGGAGAAGCAACTAAGATGAGACATTTAGTAAGTGGTAAAAAATATACGGATAAGATTATTCATGATCATCGTCCGAGCCAGAAAACAGCACCAGGTGTAAAGCTAATGTTACGTATTCAAGATGAATTATATGAAATTTCTCGTACATTCGGAACACAATCCGCAAAATACAAGGAACATTCGATTATGCAAAAAGATGTTACTGTATCAAAAATAGATGATTCTTCATCTTCATCTTCATCCCCGTCCCTATATCAAAAAAGCATTATTGCTGAAGGAAATACATCCGTTGAAAGATGGATTGAAGCTCATATTGGTAGCATGGAATCTGTATTAATGAGTACAATGATATGTCAAATGGATCTAAATAACTTTTTCCATATGAAACAGGAAGAACAAAAAACAATTCTAGATACTGCCCTTCATCTAGAGAATGTATCTTTGTTTGGAAAGATTTTAAAAGAGTCTCTTCTAGCCCATAATGATATACAATCTCAAATTAAATCGTCACTTGAGATGCTCGTTTCAATGAAAACACCTCAGTCTCAATCTGTAGACAATGAAATGACAAATGATCAAACTACATATTCAATGGAAGATATTGAAAAACAATACCTATCAGAGAAGAAACAGTTTGAGAAACTATTAAAACAAAAAGAGATGTGGTTAACAAAAATTCAACATTCAAATTGGAAAAATATTGAAATTCCAGATACCATTGAGGAGGATTACAGAGTTTCAAAAGATGATTATGATTATAAATTTAAATCAGATCGCTATGATGTATTAGAATCTCAACTAGAAACGAGTATTCGACTAGAAGAAAAAATTAATCAATACGTAGAACAATTAGAGGTTTATAAATCAGTAAGCATCTATAAAGACAGTGATAAGCATTATGATAAATGGTTAAAGAAAAAGGAGAAATTTATTCAAGCCAAACCAAAGTGTGATGTAAGCGAAGAATGGATTCAACAAACACGTAATAATTATGAAGAATGGGTAATAAAAAACAATGAAAATAATTACCCCGGCATTACGGTATTAAATAAGGAAAAAGAAGATCTATTCAAAGATGTTCCTTCAAAGCCTTTAAATGCCCCTCGTCCAAAAAAATTATTAGAAGATTATTATTTATCATATGATTCGATGGAATATGATTCTATACTAAATGAATATTCTCAACATATTAAAATTAAAAGAGAACCTCAATCAACACTAGATCAATATAATGAATGGTGTAATAAGTACAGTAAATGGAAGAAAAGTTACCCTATAATTGATGTATGGACAGATAAAATTAAAGATGAAACACTAAAAAAGTTACAGCAGACGAATGAAAAGATTCAACAAAACAAAAAGCGCAGCGAAGAATTGGATCAGTATAAGAAGGACTTGGAGGGTATTGATAAAGATATGGAAATGTTAAAAGATTTAAACTTTAATCCAAAATGTAAATCCTGTCAAATAAACCCCTTTAACTTAAAGAAGCAACAATTGGAGGAACGCCAGACGTCTCTCCAAGAGTATTGCCAAAAGATGACAGAGTACATAGATAAGATAAAACCAGTTAATTCTCTTGTAGCGTTAGAAGAAAAGAAGCTCAATTATGAAATACAACTTCAACAATACAAAGAATATTTATTTGAAAAAGAATATTATGAAAAAGAGAATACCTATTGGGTAGAATGTCATCAACAAATTCAACAATTTAATGAATGGACTATACAATACAATCAATTAAAAGAAAAGTTAAAAGAGCTTGAAGATAAAAAGCTTCATTATGATTGGAAGAAATATGAAGAATGGCAGCATTCTTATGAAACATTTTCTAAGACTTATGAAAAAGTTCAAGCATACGAGAGTGAAAAGGAATATTGGGATAAAACAATGAATGAACTTAATACCCATGAAGAATTGATTGAATTATATAAGGTATGGAAATCAGAAGAGTGTATTGTAGAAGAAAAACTCGAACAATTTAAGAAGTCTATTGAAAAACAACAGCTTCAAACGGATTATCAAAGTATTCTGACCGAGTTTAATAAAGTAAAGGATAACTTAGATGAATTAAAAGAATTAAAAAAGATAAAAGATTCATTCAAAGCATATGAATCAATGTATGCTATTTATAAAGTAAATGAACTAACGCTACAATTGGATCCTCAAAAAGACAAGACGGATAAACTATATGAGACTTATCTAAAAAACAAACAGCAAGAAGAAATCAATGATTCTCATAACAAGCAGATTAAATTTTATCAAGAAATATGTGATAAAATAACCATACGTATTGAATCGATTAAAGACTTAGAAATAAATTTTATGGGAGATAAAACAAATACAGATGGGTATAAAGAATGGATTTATAAAAACAAGGTGATTCCGCTATTAAATAAAGAGATGAATATGTTTCTAAGTTTATTTGAAGAATTTAGATTTAAGATGATTTATGAGAAAAAGCAATTCTTATATATGCTCGAAGATCGTGGCAATGAACCAACACTCGATAAAGCAAGTGGTTATCAAAATTTTATTATTTCATTAGCATTTCGTTTGGCACTTACACGTATTGGTGCGATTGGACAACAATTGAAGCATCTATTTATAGACGAAGGGTTTACAGCATGTGATTCATCAAATATCGAAAAAGTTCCAATGCTATTAAAAAGCATTCTTGAATATGGTAAATATCACAGCATATTGATTATGTCTCATATGGATTCTGTGAGGGAATGTACAAATAAGATGATTCATATTGAACGAAAGGATCCATTTTCATATATACGTTATGGGCAAGAATATCCAAAAATAATGGATCAATTAAAAATAAAAAAGGCAAAAGCATAACAAATAACAAGCATATCAAATTACATTAAAATTCTACGAGGGCATAAGTATGGATCAATTACACCAATATCGGTTTCAAACATCAAACCTTGATTGTGAATACGGGGAGGATAATAAGCTTCGCCACGAAGATCGTAGCTCATATTGCGTGTAGGACAATCAAAGCGTGAACCAACAAAAGTTTCAATATGTATAGTTACTGTTAATAATAATATTACGAAACAAATCATCCATAGAAAATTATGCCACATATAAGTTTATTTAATGTAACAAAAAAGTTTAAACATTTTATAATTTTATATTAATTATGGATAAGCAAATTATTGAAAATTGTAAATCGTATATTGAATATGATTTAATAGATGATTTAAAAATGTATGTAAACAATATTTTAGAATTAAATGTAAAAGATTATAGACTTCCGGTTGAATATATGTATCAACAAATATACTTACATGCGTGTTTAAAAAAAAAGCATGAAATAGCTGAATGGATTCAAAGTTTATTTAGTAAAATATTCAATGAAGTTCAACAAACAGCTCTTCGACAAATGTTTCCATATGGAAAATATTTATTATCAAAATAGTAAAGTTTTATTTTTATTACATACTAATGAAGAAGATACGAAAATCGGGTAATTGGTATCACAAGAGAGAACATGGGAATCTACTTTACATAAATTTTACAATGTTTAAATACCATATCAAAAAAATTGAAATATCGTAAGAAAAAGAATTACTATCCGCTCTGCTTCTGCTATCTCTATCCCCCAGTGAACCAGTTTTTCTGAAACATCACCATGGCTTCCACGGAGTGCTGCCCCCATTGCCGCCCCTCAGGCTCTAAGAACCTGGTGGAGACACAGATGGAGATCCCTGAAGAGAAGCTGGTTGACTACACCGAGTATCGCTGGTCGATGTACGACGGAGAGAAGTTTAACCGAGTGATCAAGGATACCTACAACGAGCCGATTCCAGACGAGTACCTAGATGATATCATTTCCTTTGGGAATGCGATGGTTATCTGGGAAGATGCTTTTGGTTGCCAGATTGCCTATCTTCGTGCTCATGAGATCAGCTTCAAGTATGTGATTAATAGCATCCTCTATCACTACAAGCGTACTCGTACCACTCCTCAGAAGGTATGTATACTTGAAGGCATCTATTATAATCCATTTGACCGTGTGATTCGTGTTGTGTTCGGTAGCTAAAAAACCCAAAAATATAAATAGTTTTTATTAACAAAAAACAAAATTTTAGCATTTCGTCACCAGCCTCATTTTGTACTTTGTGGATAGATATGTACCTTACCACGTTTTGTCATTTCATCTAATTATTTTTGTAAAAAATACCTTTAAATAAAAATTGATTAAAAGAGTGTATCATAATATTAATAAGTAAATGGAATTTAGAGATATATCTCATGAGCTAAATAAATTATTGTCAAAAGATATTCGACAGGCGAATGGCATATTTTTTACACCAACGAAGGCACGTAAAATTATTTTAAATAAAATAAAAGAATACTCGTTTATACCCAGAACAATTTTAGAGCCTTCATTTGGTTCAGGTGAATTTATTCAAGATATAATCGATGAATATCCATTAGCAATTATAAATGGGGTTGAATATAATAAAGAAATATTTGATAAAGTTTATAATAATATTAAAAACAAAAATATAAATTTAATCAACGATGATTTTCTAAATTATAAAAGCGAACCCGTCGATTTAATTATTGGAAATCCGCCATATTTTGTTACTAAACAGAAAAATATAAAATGTATGACGGGTCGTGGAAATATATTTGTACAATTTATTTATAAATGTTTAACAGAACATTTAAACCCAGATGGTATCTTAGCATTTGTATTGCCAACGTCTCTGTATAATTGTAGCTATTATGAACCATGTCGCAAATATATTCAAAAAAATAATACGATTCTTCATATGGAAAATATCCAAGTAGATTATTATGATACAAAACAAGATACAATGATTCTAATTTTAAAAAATAAAAAATGTAATTTAGAAGATCCTCCATATATTGTTTCTTATCAAAATAGAGTCTATTTATCACCTTATTATAAAGAAATTAAAGAGTTATTAGTAGGAACAACAACATTAAAAGAGTTGGGTTTTCAAGTTAAAACAGGGGAGGTAGTATGGAATCAGCATAAAGAAAAATTAAGTAATGATTCTGTAAATGGAACCCTATTAATTTATAGCACGAATATCAGTTCTAGAAAACTGGAATTAAATATTTTTAAAGAATCAAGTGAAAAAAAACAATATATTGAAAACTATAATGGAGTTCCAATAACTAGTCCAGCATTTTTAGTTACAAGAGGATATGGTAATTGTTATAAATTCGAATATATTTATATAGATAATTATAAATTTTACGCAGAAAATCATATAAATGTGATTACTCCGTTGACATCTGATGCGATAAAATCGATAAAACGTGTGAATGATTCATTTGAAGATCCTAGAATGAAAAAATTTATTAAAATGTTTATAGGTAATGGTGCTTTATCTAAAACAGAATTAGAAGAAATTGTACCTATTTTTTAGAGAGTCTATTTTTAATAGAAATTTGCCAAGCAGGAAGTAGGATACCTTTATGGTTTCTCCAACGAAGTAGTAGATGATAATTACAAGTTATCGATTTCAGAATAATTGTATTATTATTTTTGATACCTTCATTTTCAATAAGAACTAGATCATCTTCTACGAATTGATCAATATTAAAGTCATTTAAATCCCATAGCATATAGTATTTGTTTTTTTGGCTTGTTAAAAATTTGTCTGTAAGTTTATCCAAGTGAATATGAGAGCTAAATTGTGTTAGATATTGATGAATCGATTGATTAACAATACTGTGTTTTTCTTTTTTAAATTGTTCTTCACGATTGTAAAGCATTCTGAAAAAAGGATGAGCATCATAGTTTGTTCCATAAATATATTTTAGATAGGTTAGCTTATCTGGTTTCAATGATTCGAGTATAGGATCTAATTTAATATATTCAGATAAATAGTTATCATAATAAAATTCAGAATAGTTGGTATCAATAAAGTCAGATTTAGTAGAAAGAGATAGAAATTGGGGTAATTTATCAATTCGACTACAATTATGTTTAAATTCGATATATTTCTCGTCAACGAGTAGATCATCTTTAAAGTATTTTGCTGAAAAGTCATAGTGATAGCTGCGCCCTCCTTTTTGAGATATTTCAAAGCGATCATATTGAGAATTATTGATGGTTTGAATAGCGTTTTTCCATTTATCATGAAGATTTTTCCATTGAGTACCATAGATAGGGTTTTCCATATATGTTTCCGATAGTTCAAATATTTTTGAAAGAATTTCTTCACGATTTTTATTGTTATTATCATTATTAGCCCTACCTTTTGCCTTTGACGTAAGTAACAGTATATCAGAAACATCAAACATTTTAAAATTAGAAGGTTTAATAGACTGTTTTATAAGCTTTTGGAAAGACATTATGATTTATAATCAATAATTAATATATTCGTCAATTTTTTTTATAATCCAACACTTGTACGTCCACCGTGTGCTACATTCATATGGTTTAATGATTCTTCGCGAACACAATCGAAGCATTTTGTAGGATAACGATATTCAGGACTTTGTTGAAATAAAGGCATTTTGTGTTGACAAACAGGTACCACAGTAGCATTTTTATTCTTAACATTTGTTGAAATAAAATAACTTATTAATATAAATAAAACAAAAAAGCTGATTATAGTAGAAAGTGTACAATAGTTGATAGGCATCTCTAATTTATATATCAGAGATGAATTTAATAATAACATAAGTTTATTTAGATTTTTTTTTAGAAATACATTCAACCACTTGAGATGGTGTAATTAAACCACAGCAACCACAACATACACCACATGTTGTAATTGTTTTAATTGTTAATCCACAAAGTCCACACCATTGGACAGTATTAAAAATGTGTTTATCATTTGATGACATATTTTGATAAAATTGGTCTCCAGTTTCATCCTCATCATATAAAACGGCAGGTGCCTTAAGTTTTCCACAACAGCCACAGCAACATGCGCACGTTGTAGCTGAAATTGATCCACATATAAGTCCTTTAATCCATTTTCCAATAACTTCGAATCTAGAAAATGTTTTTACGTGTTGTAGTGGTTCTGATGCCATTGGAAATAATTTTAAAAAAAGTAAGATGTCATTTTTTATTATAATATAAAAAATTGATGATTCATGTTTTAATATTAAACATTACAATGAATAAGGTATGGTATAATCATACAAGGTGTTCATCGTCTGATATAATAGCTCCATTATATGATTCAGAAGAGTATTCAGAGGAATATTCCGACGATGAAACGATTGTTTTATTAAAAAATATAAAAATTTCAAAAAATGAAACAGAGCAAAATGACACTATAATTGATTTAATTGATTCAAATAACATAATTAATGAATTATTTGAATTGCTTAACGGGGTTTTAGATAATCCAGAAGATAAAAACTTCCAAACAAAATTTAAGTCACTTATTATGAATCGACATCTAAATGATATTATGACTTGTTTAATAAACCATTCTTATCCCCGTACTAAAGAGATTCTTTCAAAATCATATCAAGTATTTGAAGAGATATATTTTCCAAATAAATAAAATTAATTAATTATTTATTCCAAGAGCTAACTAGATCCACAATATTTTTCAATATAATATTTTTTTCATTATAGTTTAATTGAGATTTATAATATTCTTTTAGGATTAGTTTATGTTCTTCTTTTGTTAATGGGCGTTTAATAACTTTATCAATTTGCGCCCAAAGTTTAATAAGGCTTTTAACACCACTATTCTCGTATACACATTCATCCATATAACTATCAATATTATTAGTTAATTCGTTCATTACAATTGAAATTTCTTCATTATTTAGCTTTCTTTGAATAATATAAAGTTCTAAATGGGATAAATCGAAAGTAACTGTGTATTGTAGGTTAGAATTCATTAATATAATTTATGTTTGTTTAAGTTTTAAATAGATGATAAAAAAGGAGTTAAGTATAATATAATATTATTTTTACAATATGGAAAAAGCATTTATAGTAGTTCAAGAAATTGGATATGATTCATATCGTACTATTCTAGCAGTATTTTCAAATCGAAATGATGCCGAGAGTGTAGTTAAAATACTTGAAAGTGAACAAGAAAAAAATCAAAATATTAGAAGATGTAGCGAGCTTTTAGAGCCTTTTGAGATTTTTTACTATGTAGAAGAGCGTTACTATCATACAACTTTGGAATCATTTTGTACTGAATCCGCAAAAAATGAAAATAAAAGAATACACGATTCTTGGGGAAAATAGTTTTAATATGATATAAAGATTCATGTAAATAATTTAATACAATGAATGATACAGAAGATATTGATGAGGATATGAGACAAAAAAAAATGTATGAAAGATTAAATAGATTTAGACCACTTAATCCTCCTTTAGAAAACAAGATTAATGTAAATAAAGAAAATATAGAAACAGTATGTAAAAGTTTTGTATCTGAAATGGAAAAAGTGTGGGCAGAAGAAGAGTATCGTGTAGAAGAATCAATAAAACAATACAGAGATGAATTACATAAAGCACATAATCGAACAAAAAGTGTTTACAAAGAATTATTTCAACAAATGATTTCTAAAGTAAATGATGATGATTCAACGTATCTGATTGAAGGAATATTATTAATGTTTAAATATCCAGAATATGCTTCTAAATTTGGTGAATCCATACGTTTTCTAATACAGTCGATAAATGAAGGGAAAAGACCTATATTGGTTCATGATACAGCACAATATGTTTACGGTACAAAGCCCTTATATTTTGATTTTTGGGATGAGTAATATGTTTTAAACATATCTTTATTTTTATATTTAAATGGATGCCCATCAAATCATACCCTATTTATATTTAGGTTCTCGTGATTATACGATAGAAGATTTGTACAAACTGAATATAGATGTAGCAATATGTATGGCACCAGAGGATCAAGTAGAGGCACTCGAAGATGATAAAATTAAATTTTTAAGATTTCCTGTGACATTTCAACAATCGGATATAATTTCCAAGAAGAATATGTTAGAGGCAGTAGCTACATGTAATAAATTAATAGATGAAAAGCAAAATATTTATTTATATTGTGTTGCTGGATACAATCGCAGTGCCGCTATAGCTGTTTTAATAATTGAAAAACAATTAAAAATGACTCGTGATAATGCGATCGAATTTATTGATAAAATTCATTCAATCGAACCAAAAAAACATTTATTATTAATTAATACACCTGATAAAGAAGAAATAAAACCAAAAATATGTATGGAAGAGGTACCAATATATTATTCTATATGTAGATCATGGAGTGATGGCGAAGATCATGATCCAGAGGAGGAAAATGGAATGTATAATTTTAAATATTTTAAAGTATATGAAGATAAATTAACTACAATTATATGTTCAGAGGATGCGATCATAATGGAGTGTAATAATAATGAAGATATCGAGTATGATAAAATAGTATCATATATGCCAATTAAAATAGCGATTGAAAAAGTATTGAAAGATTTAAGTTATATAAAAGAAAATACGTTACAAAATATAAATATACGAAAACATAGTTTAAATTTTATAAAAAATAACGAGTAAATACTGATACAATATAAGAGTCTTTTAATTTAAAAAACATATAAAAATGATTATATTATAGTAAGTATAATAATGGATATGAATATTTTAGGTGATGAAATTGGAAGGGGTGGGTATGGGCGCATATATGAAATTACAAATAATAAAAACTTATGTGCTAAGGTAAGTGATAAAAAAATGGAAGGATGTCGTAAATGGAGTAATGAATTTAATAAAATAAAAAGTATTATGTTAAAGATCAAAGATGATACATTTTATAAAAGACTTAAAATGGTAAAAATTATTACACCATTAGAGTTTAAAGAGACAGATGGGTTATGTATGATGATAATGCCAAAAATATATAGACCAGATGATATTAGATATAGTAAAAGTATTCAAAGTCGTAAATATAATTCGGCTCCAAGTATTTTACAAACAAATGGTAAAACAAAATATACAATACAAGCTCAATTGGGGATCACATATGGACGAATGATTTTCAAAGGACGAGGAGAATTTATAGGTCTTAAAGAGATAAAAGAGTTTGTATCGAATGAGGATTTGAAAGTAGCGTCATATGAACTCGGTATGATAATGGGATTAATTCATTTTGTTGGTAATAACGATGCTTATGATATAGAGGTCTACTTAGGAAAAGATTATATGTCAAAGAAGGTAAGATTTTATATAGCAGATTTTGATATGTCTGAAGAGATAAAAGAGTTTGATGATTCAACAATTGAAAGAATGACATGGTCAATTGATGCTGTTCCTTATTTCCCAACCAAAAGTAGCGATCCTGTATTATTCGAATTATTTAAAAAGGGGTATAGTATTATCGCAAAAAATCCAGTAATTGTGGAAAAGGTTTTTGAAAAATATGGTTAGTTTATTTTTATACAATTTATTTTACAAATGAAACATTATCTATTAAGAATATAGAATGGAAAAATATAGAATTTTAAACTATTTTGCGATAATAAGTTTAGTTATTTTATTAATAATATATAAATTTTATCGTCAATGTAAAAATCGTGTTTTCAGTATGGTTATGAAGTACGCGCCTACTTCAAAGAAGATTTTAGATTTAGGATGTGGAGCATGTTGTATAAGTAAACAATTACAATTAAGTGGAAGAGAAGTTACGCCAATGGATGTAGTTGATAAAGGAGTTTGTTTAAAACCTGAATTGTTTGATGGTATGAAAATTCCATATGCTGATAAGGTGTTTGACTTAGGTATATGTTCTTATGTATTACACCATACAGACAATCAAGAGCTATTATTGAAAGAATTACAAAGAGTTTGTAAAAAGATTCTTTTAATCGAAAATACACCCTCAAATAAAGTAGAATGGGAGTATGCTTTTAAACATGCTAAATCAGAATGGGGTAAATGTGAAAAATGTTTTAAAGATGATGCGACATGGATGGAAGAATTTAACAAATTAGGAATAAAAGTGGTAGCAAAAGAAACTATGAGCAAATGGGTATGTCCTTTTAGTGATCAGCCCTTTTTTTATCCAGTTACAAGCACAGTATTTATATTAGAATAAGTAAAAATCGTTTATTTTTCCTATTTTTAATCAAAAAGGATTAAAAGTGTTCGCGCTACCTAAATCGAATCGTTTATTTTCACCAAATATAATTGAAAGTGTATATTTCGTAAAAGTAATAATGTCCCATAACAACGTTGTTATGGGACATTATTAAAAACAGTGAAAATAAACGGAAGATTATATCTGGTAAATATAAACGATTCGCATTCGACGGCGCAAACTCTTGAAAATCGTTTATTTTTCCTCGTTTTATTCTTTTTTAGTTTTTTACACTATTGAAACTTTAAAATGGACGATTTTTGTTTTTACAAAGTAGGATATTCACGAGAACAGTATCTGAATACTTGTTTTTGATAGACATACCATACCCACTTAAAAAATAATTTACTATAAAGCATTAATGGATGTGCTTACAATAAAGAAAAGAAACAGGAAGAGGTGTCAGCACGAGGGATGTACCAAGTCCGCCGCAGGGAAGACGGGGCTGTGTAAAGGGCATGGGGGCGGGGAGAGGTGTCAGCACGCGGGATGTACCAAGTCCGCTCGAGATAAGATGGGGCGGTGTGTAGAGCATGGGGGCGGGGAGAGGTGTCAGCACGAGGGATGTACCAAG
>Ga0208974_1000383_pt1 | contig 19103 bp, 20 predicted proteins | sample GreLakmeER15MSRF_FD_187699 | JGI IMG/M metagenome (GOLD analysis project Ga0208974, IMG submission 187699) | Freshwater lentic microbial communities from great Laurentian Lakes, MI, USA - Great Lakes metaG ER15MSRF (SPAdes) | ecosystem: Environmental > Aquatic > Freshwater > Lake | place: Great... | reverse complement strand
AAACTGCGCAAAGTATTTCTTAGGCATCTCATAGATTGACTGCCAAGTAGAGATAACTAGATCTGAATCAGGGATTTTACTTTCACCACCAAAGATTTTTTGACAATACTTGTCTACATCCCAACCATTGTTGCTGGAATAATTTTTAAAATCAGAATGCATCTGCGTTACTAGATTAATCGTAGGAACAATCAACAATCCGCGCTTCTTGCCACTATTCAATAAGTGGCGAATCATCATATAGATGATTAACGATTTCCCCGATGCCGTGGGTGAAATGAGTACAGTTCGCCGTTTTGTAAGTCCGACGCTAGATGCCAGTAACTGATAATCTCTTGGCTCCATTGGAAGGGAGAGAGCATTTGAAAGATTCTTTGTATCGATTGGATGAACTTCCCTGTTTTCATCGATGACCTCGAATGTGTAATTCTTTTGCTTGCAGAAAGTCTTTATATAGCCAACTAGTCCCGCATAAATTTGCTTCGTTCGTAAGTTGAGCAAACGAATTTTACCATCCCAGTGTCTGCTTTTAAATGCTGGGCTGAATTGATAGCCAGGAGTCGAAAAGGTGAAGAACTCAGACATCTCCTGAAGAATAGAATCTTCAGCATGCACTTGAACATAGATATTATCAACCTTTTCAACAGCGACATGGTCAATCATCGAGCACCTTGGATAAACTTCTCCCAACCCATGTACTCTTTCAATTGCCAAGTGCGATTGTTAAGTTCTTTCATGACATTGGTGCAAAAGTTTGCAGACTCTTCGTGATATGCTTTCTTGCGTTTGAGTTTGTTTAGATCATCATCGCCATCAAGGTAAACTTGCATATCTGATTTAAGAGTAAATCGAAATGGTTCCCAACCAAGTTTATCTAACTCTTCTTGATCCAGTTTGCCACTGTAATACATCCACTTGAGTTTCTTTAGTTTGTCAAACTCTAATCCTGCTCGCTTTGCTGCAAGATTGTGCAGTGAAAGATATTTGTTATATTTGTTGTGAATCAATGGAATGCGTAGGATCTCTTTGCCAGGTTCCGTAGTATCAACTTCGGAATCCTTTTCCCATTGCAACATTAATTCTTCAAGCGGAGGTGTTTCTAGTTTCATACATGGAATTATACATCAGCGCAACTCAAAAGACAAGTCAGTGCAATAGTTGTCTTACAATAATTGCACCAGTATAATGAGTATGTCTAGTTTGAACGAACTCTCAAGAATAACTATTAGATTCTTTCGTATTCGTAATAGGCAAAGCGAAATGTCGCGTCGGCGACAGCAATATTCTCTGCACTGTCCATAGAATTAAATAAAATTGTCGACACTGAAACTGGAAACAAATCAACAAACTTAACACGGAAGTTTGGATTGTTTTTGTTTGTAAACATTGTCATAATAGCACTTGAATATTGTGGTTTGTTTTTATCACGACCACGGATATATGGTGCCTTTGCTTGACGAGCAAGATCTACATACTCTTTAAAGTCTGTAGGAAAAGTAATTCCGCGAATCCAATCGTGCAGTTCTGTCCAAGCACGAAGATCTTCATCAACTAGAAATGTGATATTAAAAGTATCATATATCATTTTTTCGCCAGGAACAAACAAATCAATAAATGGTGTTGATCTTACAATTTCTGTAAGCGAAACACCAGGAAGATTTGCTGACTGACAATAGTAGGTTGCTCCAGGCAACCGATCAAATGTCACTCTGAATTTTGTACTTTGTAGTAAGTCAGTATTTGTTGGTGTGCGAGTAAGTGAAGTCATTCTTTCTATTCCTAGAAACGATACAATTATTTAGGTGTAAAAAAAGGGGGAGTCTTTCGACTCCCCCCAGTTCTTTGCCTTATTATTATTATAAAGTCGGCAATAACTTACTAGCACATCAATTATTGATTGATGTTTAGGACAACAAACTTGCGATAGTACATGTTTGTGTCGTTTGCTAGAGCACCAGTACCAGCACCAGTGGCAAATGGATTTGCTACGAGACCATAACGGGTCTTGAAGCCAACCTTTGGCTGGTAGGTTTGTGGATCGATAGCACGAACCATCTGGAGTGGAACATATGGGCAGTAGAAGAGACCAGCGTCATAAGCGTTGGTTCCCTTGTATCCTACTACGACATAGTCTGTACCAGAAACAGAATATGGATCAACATAAACCTTGATGCGACCGAACAATGTACCAGCGAAGGTATTGCCTGTGTCGTCAACTGTTAGGTTTGTTTGACCTGTTAGTGCTGAGTTGTAGTCAAGAAGACCAGTCATTGCGAGGGCTGAAGCAACATCTGTTGAGACGATTACTAGGTTGCCCTTGCCGCGACGAGTGTCCTTGGCAATCTTGTTGGCTGCTCTTTCGATTGCGAACAAGAGTGACTTGTACTTCTCAACCTGCCAACGACCGCTTGTGTCGCTTGAGGAAGATAGGTTGAAGACATTACCTGTTGCATTGTTTGTGATACCTGCGTTAGCAGTTGCATAAACAGTACGAACGACTTCGCGGTTGATTTCTGCGAGAATTTCTGTTGACAAGATATTTGTCAATTCTGTTTCTGCATCGAGACCGTGAATTGCCTTGAGGTCTTGTGCCAACTCTAGTGTGTAGGATGCTTGTAGACCACGAGTGTTTGCTGTTACAGCAACACGGTCGATCTGGAAGCCCATCTGTGCTAGGTTTGCTGATTCACCGAAGGCTGTTGAGAAGCCAGGACCAGTGTTATCAAGACCGAAGATTGATGAGTTAGCATTACCAGGATTGACAGCCAATGTTGACTGTGTGCCTGTTGCAGCATTACCTGAGTGACCAGTGTTGGCTTCTAGGTAAAGAGCTTCACCACCACGAGCTGTTGCAGATGCGTATGTTGAACGCATTGCGAAGATCAAGCCTGTTGGACCTGTCATTGGCTGAACGCCGCAGATGTCATAAGCCATTAGGTTTGGTAGTGCACGACGGACCAATCCGATTAGAATTGGGTCGAAGCCCTTGATTGCGCCTTCGCCACCATTAACAGGTGATGAACCACCACCGATGTTGTTTGGTAGACCACCGCCTGCAACTGAACCTGCTTCCCAGAGGTTCTGCATTGAGCGTGATTCTTCCATGAGGGCGCGCTCTTGGTTTTCAAGAACGAGTGCAGTAACTGCACGCTTGTATGGGTCAGTAACTTTTGGTAGATCGCCGTGATCTAGAACTGGAGCCCACTTCTTTACATATGTTTCATTAAGATACATTTTTATTCTCTCCGTAAAAAAGATGAGTTAATTAGGCTTTTGGAGCCGTTTTTGCGATTGCATTAACATAATGTTTCATCATACCATGAATTTCTGCTACTTCTGGCTCTTCAACAGCTGTTTCTTGAAGTGCCTTTACCTCACTCTTCACATTGGTCTTACTTGGGAAGTAGTTCTCGCGAATAGTTGCGAGCTTATTATCAAACTCACCTTCTGTGGTGAACTCCACGCCCTCTGCGAGCGATTTCATTTTCTCAATCTGCACTTCAGTTAGACCTTCGCAGATCTTACGAATTGCTTCGTTCTTCTTTGCAGCATTGAGTTGTTCTGTTAGAGAAGCAATAATCTCTGATGCTTCTTCTGTTGTCTTAACTGTTGATTCTTCGAGTTCTGCGACGCGATTTGCGAGCTCTTGCGCTACATCAACCTTCTCGTCTGGGATTTCGATATAGTGTTCTGCGAATAGATTCTTTAGACCACCAATAAAATCGTCAACGAGTTCTGCACGAAGACCTGCTTCGATTGCAACTTGATTGTCCTCAACCCATTGTTCAACAACATAGTTTAGATATTCATCAACTTGCGTTGACATCTGATTCTTGAGTTCTTCGACAGCTTCTGCAAGAACTGCATCATTTTCTGTCATCATATCTTCTAGGATAGCATCAACTCGTGAGTTAACTGCTGCTTCGAAGATTGTTGTGGCTTTTGTGCGGAACTCTTCAGAGAGTGATTCGCCATTGAAGAGAGCGTCGACATCTTCTGCCATTGACTTGGCATGCTTTTTCTTCATGTCGTTCTTGAAGGCTTCTTTCATTGCCTTCTCATCTTCTTCGTCTTCTTCTTCCTCTTCCTCTTCCTCTTCTTCCTTTTCTTCTTTCTTGGCTTCGAAGACAGGTAGATCATCCGACTCTATGGAAGGGACCTCAGCAATGACTTCTTCTTCTTCAGAGGATTCTGTCTCTTCACCAAGTCCAGGTTGGACGCTACCAACAACTGGCTTTGCGATATTTGCTGATTTTACTGAGCCCATTTTCTTATCGCCAGCAACTGTTGAGTTGCCAGGCTTTGGTGCTTCACCAACACCAGCTGCAGTTTTCTTACCAACATCGTCGCCTTCTGGCGTTTCTTTTGTTGAACCACCGAGATCATCCATCTCGCCTGGTAGTTTTGCTGCTGCGTCTTTTTGAGCATTCATTGATGCTTTTAGAATTTCTGCAGCGGATTCTGATAATGTCTTACTCATTGTTTTAAACTCCTGAAGAAGTAATATTATTTATAAATTTTAAAGTTTTGACAAGAAGTTCTCGAATATTTTTAAGGAGATCTCGTCAATTTGCTTCTGTTTTGCATTCTTGATTTGATTATAATAAGCATTGACATTAATTTCTTTTACAATGCCATTATCCCAAACCCACTCTTTGCCTTCCATAATACCTTGAACAAAAGCTCCTGGTGCGGATGGATCCGCTACAATATCAGCCGCTGTGGCTAGATAATAGTCATCTTGAACCACATTGACACCATTCACTTCTTTAAGTGAACCCATGCCTCGTGATGATACACCAAGAGTTGCACCACCTTCCATTAAGGACTTGGCGATCTTACCCATTGGTGTTTCAAGAATTTTTGCCTTACCGATCCACTGATTACCTTCCTGCTTGAGTGAAGTGATCAAGTGTGATACTCGGTCTAGATTGATTGATGGAGAATCAGGATGACCTAATTCACCGAATGCGCGATTCTTAGAAACATATTCTTCGTTGTAGCGATCTACTTCTTTTGCAAGAGTATCTGTCTTATACATACGACCGTTACGATTTTTTGCTTCTGCAACGAGGAATGGACCTTGAATGAAGAGTGTTTTCACACCATTCTTTTCTTCGGTGATCATCTTTACAGATTCAATTGTTTCTGTGATTAATTTCATTATCGTATCCCCAATGCCTTTCTCTTTACGAGAGATCTTTTTCTTTTAATAAGAGCACGAGCCATTTTTGCTTTACGCTTTACCTTTGCTCGTCTTGCTGCCATTTTTCTGCGCAATCTTTCTTGTGGCTTCATACGAACTAATTTGCCGCCACGAATTGTAAAGCCTTTTACTGCAGAAAAAACTTTTCGTCTTTGAACTTTACCGCCGCGAATACGAGCGCGGATAAGTTTTTTGCGACCAATTTTTTGAATATTGGCTTCAGCAATAATTTCTCTTACAATTTCTGATACTAAACTCATTTTCCACCAATTGTAAATTGGACTTTACTTAATGCAAAATGAGCGGCTTTCTCAAATCCCTTTGGAGTCGTGAGCATATCAGCAAACTTCTTTTTATTCTCGTCATTCAATGCACCATGAACCATATGAATGGCTTTTGCTGCACCATGACTGACTTTAAGTTTAGAACCATCAGCAAACTTCATATGCTTTGCATTTGATGTTACATTATCTTGTTGCGCAAATGCAGCAACTTGCTCTAAACTTTCCATAATTTCTTCTGATACTGATCCAGGAACAGTAGCATCATCTGTTTTTGTGCCTGTTGGACGGTATGGAATTGTAAATGTTAATCCCATTTTGTCATTAACATACATGGCAACTCGACGACCATCAGGGAAAATGCGAATACCTGTTCTCTTAAGAACAAGCATTGGTGGTGGGCTGACTTCATCGCGAAGCGTTGCTTCACAAATTTGTTCTTTGTCAAAAACATCAAATGAATTCATCAATGATTTTTTGGCTGCAGCAGCTGGTTTTAATACTTGCAACTGACGGCGAAAACGATTCATCGGGACATTTGATCCTAATGCATCAGATGGAACTTGTGAAGTTGCAGCAATATAACTATTTCTTTCGTTTGATGATAGTTTATTTAAAATTTGATTGAATGGAACTTTTGGATTTTTTTCAACAGCCTTCATTACTTTTTCGTGACCAGATGCAGCTGCGCTAACATTGAGATCTTTAATTCCCAATGTTGATTTGGCAGCATTTAATTTCTGGCGCAATTCAGCGCCAGCATTTTTATTCTGCGGAGGCTGCGCTGACATCTGCTTCGACTGCATCGGAGCTTCCGTCAACTTCTGTCTCAATTCCTTCAATTTCATTTGTTTCTACTTCTGGTGTTAATAGTGAAGACGCAATTTCTACTTTCTTTACTTCTAATGCATCAGTAACACGAGCAGCCATTGCAGAATCAAAAGCAGCTTTAAATGCTCCTTGATCACCAGCAATAGCAGCATTAACTAAATCGATCGTTTCCATAATTATCTCCAATTATTATTTAGTAATTTGAGCATTAAATGCTTGGTCAATACCATTTGCTGATTGTGCTTGTGGCGCAGCAGTAGTATTTTGTGGAGCAGACTCAACACCAGGAGCAATTGCTGGAGCTGGTGGCTCCATTGCTTGTTCCTCTGCCAACTCTTTCTCCATTCTTTCAATGCCTTCTTCATCAAAATGTAAGACATGCTTCTTGACCCATGCCTTGGAAAAATATGTCCCAACATATGGATCAATCTGTGTCATAATTTGCAATCTTGCAGTCATCAATTCTGCTTCCTTGAGTTCCATAAAGTTATTGTCTTTAAGGAAGTCATAGTGAATAGTCTCTTTAAGTTTTTTCCATTCATCAACAGAGCAGATGCCCTTGAGTGCTAATTGTCGTTCCATTAGTTCGTCAAACATAGTGCTGAAACGAGCACGAATTCGATCAATAAACTTGCTAAACTTCAATTCATCTCTTGTAATTTCTGTTGATCGACCAAGAGTGAATCCAGTTTGTGACTCTAAACGAGATGCAGGGACATTTAATGACTTGTATAGTTTTTGCTCAAAATATTTTACATCAGCCAACTCACCAAGGTTTTGACCTGCTGGAAGAGTTGTGATTTCTGTTGACTTACCTTCACCGCGACGAGGAATCCAGAAGTCTTCCATCATTGACATAAATTTGCGATCGTCTTTGACTTCGCCAGTGGCTGAGTCATATACAACCTTGTTTCTAAACTTGGTCATAATGTCGTGAAGATATTGTTCTGATTTGGCTTTAGGCATATTACCCACATCAATATAGAACACTCTTCTTTCTGGTGCACGACTTAAACGATAGATAACAACAGCGTCCTCAACCATTCGGAGCTGGTTGAGGGGCTTTATCGCTTTGTGAAGATACGATAATACAAGTTGTCTTTTTGCATCCATAAGACCAGAATTGACATTCACAATTGCATCAGTTGCAATCTTTACGCCAGCATCGGCTGCTGACGAAACCATATTCTGTCCTTGAGTGGTTGCTTTTTCATTGAACACATAGAATTCTTGTACGCCTTGTACAACTTCAATTCCTGTTCTAGAATCTTTCTTCTTAACGACACTACGAACTTTCTTAATTTTTCGTGGATCGATATAAACTAATTCTTGAATGCCGAGTCTTGGTTGCTTTTCGTCAATCAAAACTTGATAGAATACACGACCGTCAATATACCATTGACGAAAAATGTCTTGACCTGAATTTGAGAAGTCAAGCATGCGAAGAACATTATCAAATTCTTCGCGAATCATATCTTTGATTTTTTCTGGTTGTTCTAGATCGTCGAGCACAATAGTGACAGATTTGCCAGTTACATCGTGCACAATTGCTTCATTGACGACATCGTCAATTGCAGCCTCTAGTTCTGGCTGCATAGCCATTTCACGATAACGACTAATTAAATCGTTTTCGTTTTTAAAACTGGCTTCGAGATCAAGATAGGTTCCGAAATAACCACCAGCTGTGACAGTGAGTGCACCATCATCATTAACTGGAGTTGCAACTTGAGGCTGAAGTTGGACTTCAGATTTTTTGCGTAGGATTTCGAATCCGAATAGATTTATTGCCATTGTATCTCCATCATATAGAAAGGGGGGAGATAAACTCCCCCCTCAAACCAATAATTAAGCGAATAATCCGCCAGGTATTGTTGAACGACCAACCGTAGTATTCGCAGATTCCCAGTACTGGTACTGGAAAGTAACTGAGAATTCTTCGATTGCATCATTTGAACCCCAATCGAGATCAATTGCAGCAATATCAACTGGGAACATACCAACGAACTTATACTTCTTGATTGGCGAACCGCCAGCCTTTGAGTATTGGAACACTTCAGCGTCAGCAGCATATTGCTGTGTCGTGAGTGCAGCACGAAGGTTTGTTACATTATCGTTGATTCCGCGAACCCATGCTTCCATTGCATTGCGGATAATGAAGTCTTCATCGTTAATTACTGTTACTGTCCAATCAGCAAAAGTGCGATTGCCAGCAACTTTAACTTCGCGACCGAAGTAGTTTACTGGAACCGAACCTAGTGTTGATCCTGGAAGCTGTGCAGTCTTAACCATGAATGTTGACTTTAATTGCGCAGATGAGCGACCAGTCACATAACTTGGGAAATTAAGTCGCACTTCAAATAGATTCGGGCGTGCGCCATCTCCACTTAACTGAGTACGAAATTGATTTACATTAAATGGCATTGTTTTCTCCTGAGCCTATACTCTATTTATTAGAAGCGACCAACGATTTCATCGAAGGCAACACCAGTGCGGACAGCCACGAAGTTCAACTGGATAAAGTTGATTGACTTGGCTGGCTTGATGTAGATATCGCCAATAAATTCGTTGCGATCAATAACTTCTGGTGTATTGTTTGTTTCGTCGCAAACAACACGGAAGTCATAGATGCCACGACGACCCTGCACTAATCTCAAGAATGGTTCAACAAGATTTACGAACTGAGCGCGAGTAAATTCGTCGTTGAACTCAAAGAGGCTGGCTCGTGATGCACGAGCAATTGCCTTCTCAAGAACGATAAAGAGACGACGAACATTAATGCGATCGAATGCGCTTGGCTTGCTTTGTAGCGTCTTATCGCCAAAGAGAACAGTGCCTTCTCCTGGGAAAGATACAACTGGATTTATGCCATTCTTATAAAGAGTGTCTCTTTGTACTTGATTTGGATTGAATGCAAGTTTTACGACATTCTTCAACTGACCACGATTGAATCCAGCTGGTGAGAACCATGGATCACGATCTTGATCAGTACGAGCACAGAGACCAGCAAGATCACCATTACATGGAACCCAACGATATAGATCGTTGTACTTGTCGTACTGATACTTCCAGTTGCTATCCATGATAGCGAATGATGTTGAAGTTAGATTGTTACGGAAGTTGACAACTGCAGTTACTGGATCAACAGCTTGAACATTTGCAAGCATTGGTGATACAAAGGCAACGCAGTCTCTACGACCAACTGCTAGGGAAACAACATTTGCAGCAAGAGTTTCATCTGCTGAACCAGCCATTACAAGGCTGATATCAACATTATCTGTTGAAGCAAATTGAGCATATGCTGTTTGCACATTACCAGTTGTTGGTGTTGCATCAGTACCACGAACGAAGCTGACGCCGTTTAGATTTTCACCAGCGAAGGCATGAGTTGCATTTGCCGCAACACCCCAAGTTGAGTTGTTTGGACCCATTGCATAGATGTAACGAGAGTTGATATAAAGGACATCGCGGTAATAAAGACTCTCACCTGTCTCACCCTTGGCATTTGTTGCCTTAGAGACATTAGCAAATCTTTCAATAACCGTGTTTGGTGTTCCAGTGAACAAACCATCTTCGTCGATGACCGCAATGTGCATTTCATCATTTGCGTCTGACTTATGATTTGCAGCAACAAAGGTTGAAGTTCCTGGAGCACGATCAAAGAATGGTGCATATGTCCATGTTGAGAATGCTGAAGAATTTGCGTTAGCGCAAACAGCAACCTTTAGAGAGTTACCGACAGTACCAGGATAGCGAGCAGCAAAGAGAATATTTGAGTTTGCTGCTGTGAAGAAAGAGGTGAAGTAGTGATCTTCGCTTCTTACCTTCACATTTGATGTGAACGAACCTGATGCCACATTAAGAGCAAAAGCACTATTGAGTGTTTCGGCGTCTGCACGAGAAACAAACAAGCTGTTGCTATATGACAAGAAGTTTGCAGCAGTAAAGAAGGTAAGAGCTGTCGTTGAATCTGGTTTACCATATAGTTCAACGAGTTGATCTTCTGAACCAACCTGTCTTAGAAGGTCGATTGGACCCCACTGAAACGCGCCAGCGATCGCGCCAGTGGATGTAGAAACTGATGGGACAACTGTTGTTGCGTCAATTTCGGATACATTCACGCCTGGAGATACTTGAAAAGCCATGTTTTTGCTCCTGTCTTGGAGATAAAGAAACTTACGAGTTATTTAGTATTTTGGGTTTTTTAACGGTCAATGACATCCCACAGAGCACCATCGGCGACAAATCTTCGATCTGGATTATCAACATCCACATGCCCTGCAAGGAAGGTTGGTAATGCCTCTTCTTCAATTTGTCTCAATTTATCCTCGTGCAGTTTCTGCTTTATATTTGTGTTTGTCATATCAGCAAAAAATTGCTGGTTTGTCATCCACGAGAACAAAACAAGGCACATTACAAGGTCGTCGTGACTTCCTTCTTCAGCCTCAAAACTGCCACCCTTTGCAATAAATGTGGAGAGTTCTGAAATCACATCGAAATCTTGAATAAGAATTTTTTGTCCTTCAACTAAATTCTTAAGAATAGAACAGCCGAGTCTCTTAACAGACTTTGTGGTTCGTATTCCACGCTGAGATCTATTTCCATATCCCCAAGTAAGGGCAATCTTCCCTTTTAGATCGACTGTAGAGAGAATATTCTCATACTCATAGTCTTCGAAAAGGGAATCAGCAATTTGTTGTCCATTGTCATTAATTTCTACAAGAACCTGAGCCTGATTATAATAATCAACAATCTGTTTAATGATTGATGGATAAACTAATGGACTTATATTATTATCCTTATAGGTCGCCACGAGCCTGTATGGGATTTGTGTAATATCAATCGTTATACAAGCAGAATAGTCTAATCCTCGACCACGAGAGGTATCGACAATAACCGCATAAGAATGCTCTGGAATTGGCGCCCCGTATATCTTAATTCCAGTTTCAGAGACATGCTGCGGTTTTACAAATGCAAGAGATTTAAGAGCTGCAGCAGATAACAGAGTGCCAGCGGAACCCATAAACTCGCATTCCATTTCTTGAAGAAACTTTTCTTCCCCGAGTATTCTTCTTTGATCGTCAGCCCATGCTTGATCACGACCTGGCACTTGACGCCAATTGGCTTCGATATGCTTAAATCCATTTTGACCCTCAACAGCCTCCGTCCACATTCTATAATAATGGTTCATACCATTTGGTGTGGAAGAAATTAGAATCTTAGATTGCGTACCAGAAGAGATAGTTGGATAAACAGAGGTGAAGAATTCATCGGCAATATTACTTGGAACGAATGCGAACTCATCAAGATATAGTAGTGAAATAGAGTAACCACGAATTGCACTAGATGCCGTAGAAGTAGCCATTATACGACAATTATTTTCTAACTCAATGTCGCCCTTGTTCCAAACACGAACACCCTGCTGAAGCCAGAGAGGTAAAGATTCGTATGCAATTTTAATTCGATTTAAAATTTCACGAGCTGTTGGTGCTTTGTTAGCAAGAATCGCGACAAACTTATCTTCATTGAATAATATGTACCATAAGATATATCCGACAACCATCGTGGTCTTACCAACCTGACGACCTGCCTTTACAATTACACGACGATTGTCGTTGATGTCTTGAACTGCTTGTTTTTGAAATGGATATAAAGAAATCTGCACGAAACCCTTGTCAAGAGTAATAATCTTTACATAGTTTTCGATAAAGTAGATTGGATCTTTTGAGCATTTAATAAACTCACGGATCTGATCTTCCGTAAGTTGCATTGGCATATTAACTCGTTTTAACTTGGGATTACCAAGATAATGTTTGAGTTTAGCTGTTATTTGATTCATTTTTTAGTTGCTTCAATAGTTCAGCAGTGCTTCCTACAAACACTGCTTTATCTACATTAATATTAGTTGGTCCCTGCTGCTCTGCCTTTTGAGGGTTCAATTCTTTTTGCTGCTTTTGCAAAATCATAAGTTTCTCTGTGACATCAGAGAGATTCTTAATCATATTTGCTGCTACTTCATATGCTCTTGGGTGCTGAGATTCTTTTGCAACTTCTAGAATACCATCGAGTGCTTCATTGCCTTTCTCAATGAGATTATAATAGTTTGCCCGCGAATAGTTTGCATCTGGATTATTTTCGTCAGATTGATGTATTGTTATTGGCTTATCCTCTTGAACTACAGGAATATAATCTGTGTTCAAGATCTCAGCCAAATTTTTATCAGTATCACTCATGTTATATCAGGGAAGTCCTGCACAGTTTCGTCAAATCCAAATGCAGTATTTGGTGTTGCTGTATTTGGAGTTGGTTGAACAGTCAATTTAGAAAGTTGAGCCTCATTTGTACCAAAGCTCGCAATATTGTATGATGCATTAGAAACAACACCAGTAATATATCTTCCTGTCTTTATGATACCATTAACATCTGTCACAACTAGATTATTACTTGTTGGATTCCAAGAGTATACAAATGCGGTTACATTTGCTGAGTCAAGTTTTTCTCCCTCAAATACCAATTCGCCAGTTTGGAATGTTCCAGAACCGCCAGTATTTGATACGGTGATAAGTCTTTGATTATCAGAATTGAAGATGCCATTGAATGTATTTGCAGTAACCTTGCGAATAATTTCGCGAGAAACAATCGGACCGTACATATATCCCTTTGCAAGAAATACTAATGACCATGTAATCATACGAATAGGATCTGCTCCACCTGTATCTTCTACTGTTTGATTTACACTCTGTAGAATAAATGGGATATCTGTTTTTTGGTCTGCAAGTCCCAAAAAATCAATAGTCATTGTATAGTCTGGATTAAAGAATGGAAGAATTTGTTCAACAATTTGTGTGCCATCTTCGGCATTTCGAACATAGATGTTTAATGTGAATTCAAAATCATATGGAGTTGTTCTTAATGCTTTTACAGTTGTTGCTGACTCAGCAGAAAAACTTTCAGAAAATAAGTTTCTTTTTCTGAGAGGATCATATATAACATTTGTCAACTCGAAACTCATTCTTGGGAGAGTTAGCTGAACTTCTTTTGTCAGTTCAGGATCTTGAGTAATTCTTTGATAGAATTTTTCTTTTTGGGCATATTGCAAGGGAACAATAATTCTTTCAATTTCTATTGTCCCTGCTCTATTATAACGGACAAGGCGAATGTCATTGAATAGTGTGCCAAATGCCACTACCATTTTGCGAATAATTCTATGATAAAAATGCGAACTAGAAAACATTATGGCTCACCGAATGGGTTGGCTTCGCTGAAGTCTAGAATATTATCTGCTTCAGTCTCAATACGGAAATTATCTTGCATACTCTCATCATTTGCATTCTTCAACATATCAGAAGCAGTTGCAAGAGTATATCGTGCATTGCTAGAATTGCCAATGATTAATGTGTTAGCTGCAAACGCACCACGAATATTTCTAAGTTTAAGTTTCAAGGATGGTTTATCCCAATTTATCACAACACCACGAACTGTAGATGAGGCTAAAGAAGATCCTTGATATACCCACTCTTCTGGTGTGTAAGTTCCAGTGCCGCCAGAGGATACCACATAGTCTGTAGCAATTGCCTGTTTATCAGCAATGCGATCGATCTCTGACATACCTGTATTCAAATACTCGCCATTATACTTGAACGCTTCGACAGTTAACCCGTACATATATGGGTTTCGAGCATCTTTACCTAACTGGAAAAAGTTCTTTTCTTCTTCAACAAATTTAATTTCCATCAATTTAAATTGCACAGGAAGATAAATTAGATCACCTTCTTTCGGAACATTGCTAGTTACTTTTGAAGCAGAGGTGACATATCTTTCAAATGTTCTTTTTGCCATGCATAGTTTTGCAGTTTCTTGAATCTCAAGACCAAACTTTCCGAAGAATTCTTTATTGCCTTCGTAGTCTTGGAATGACTCAAGATACATCTCAATCTTAAATGCTTGTGAGAATGTTTTGACTGGATCATCACCAAAGAGTTCATCGATGGATGATTGAGAATCTCTTGGAATATAGTAAACATCTATTCCATGATTTTTGATTGATTCGATAATCAAATCTTCCAAAAGGTGCTGTTCAACAGTAGCCTTTTGATTGTTGAAGTAAACAGATGTTGCCATTTTAGCCCACTAACATTTGAGGTGGTTCTTCGTAGACATCTCGAAGATCGATCTCTAGTTTTTCGATTGCAACAGATGCTTCGTCATAAATGGTTTGCCCATTAATTACGAGTCCACCAGGAAGAACATAGTTGCCGTATTTCTTTAAGTTTGTTCCCCATTGTTGTTTAAACAACTCAGTTGCATACTTCTTTAACCAAGTGTCATCAAAAACTTTGCTATAAACTTCTGGGTCTACGATACGGTTTGCCTGGAAACACATATAGTTTCCAGCGATAAACTTACCACTCCAGTCAGTTTGAACATGCACTCTATTTGTCTTTTTATTATAGGTATATGGCATTTCTCCAGTAACGATCATATCTAACATTGACAAATGTTCACGAGCAATAACATAGTAAGTATATGAGGAGGCTGTTAAATTATAGAAATCGTTGAGGCGAAGTTGATAGTTGATATCAAAGATGTTAAATCCAGTAGAAGAAGTTGAAGATTGAGTAGAGCCAGTAAATGGAAATACTCTCGAAACTCCAACGATTGAATCTGCGAGCTGCACATACTTGTTTAAAATATCTGCATTCGTGAGTTTGTGAGCGAGATATGTGGTCTCAGTGCCATCGTAGTGGAAATCGCGATACTTCTGTAGCGCATCATCCACGCGATCTTCTAATTGATCGTCGTCGACATTAATGTCAATTACTGGAAACCCAAGTTTGCGAAGGCAATAGTCCTTGAGTTCTTGTCGAGTGCTTGGTTTTGCCATTGAGATAGAACCTCTCTAATTATTGTATATTTAGTTCTCTATCAACTTCCCGTCTCGAGAGGAATACACCAAGTCTGGATCCATATGAGCAAACTTTTCCCAGTTCGGTTCACCCTGCAAAATTCTTTTTCCGATAGATTCTTCGCCAATGTGTTCGATTAAATTTTCCCCGTTTGTTCCCTTGAGTTGAGCAGAATACATCTGATGGAAGTGATCAAGATATACCATAATCATTCCTTCGTTAATATTAAACCCCCAATACTCTCTGAATGGATAATCTACGATTGATTTTCTATACAAACTAAAGATGATAGGAAATGTTTTAGTGTTTTTACTATAATAAAACTTCTCAATTTTCGTATCAGTCTCCTCAATCTTCGGTGGCTCTTCGTGGAAATACCATGGCTGTCTTTGCAAGACGACGGAAGCCATCTTTTCATCAGAGTTAAGGACTGTCAACAAATCATCGATATGAATCTGTGTTGTGAGCAATACATCATCCTCTTGATGTAGTATGTAATCGTAGTCTTGAGTTTTAAGCCACTCAAAGAAGTTGCTCCATGTAACTGACAATCCTTTATTTTCGGTGTTCATCCATAATAATGTTTTATGTGTTTTCGCGAGCAACTGAAAGATTGAGTCATTTCGAGTTCTTGGGTAATCGTCGACGATAAGGCGAGTAACCTCATGACTTCCATAATCTAGATTCTTAAGAGAATCTAGAGTCTTCGTTAGGTATTGCAAACGATTGCAAGAAAATATCACATGTAAAATTTTCATTAGTATTCTGTGTTGAAAAAGAAGGTTTGAAATAATCTTCCGTTTTCGAGATTGTTTCCGAAATAGTCCAATGAGGCATGATAAAGGTTTCCGCGATACATCACGATTCGATTATATTTGTTTGCAACATAATCGACCATATCCCACTTTGTATAGTCATAGCCATCAAAATGAGGAGCAGTGTTATCTGCTCTGAAATAGTCGCCCGTTTCCTTATATCGATACAGAGCAGTTCCAGCAGAGAGAGGCGCATTCGGTGTTAGATAGCACACAGCAGCCCAAGAATTATAACTATCAGCATGAATCCAAGTGCGGTCTTTCGCAGTGCAAATTTGAAATGCTCCAGTATAGCCAGAATATTCCATCCAATCGGTGATCTGCCCTCCAACATTAAAGATGATTTTTTGAATTGCATCTTTTAGATCGTCTGGAAGATATGGTTTTGTTCTTACTCCAGGATAATTTCCCGACACCTCAAATGGTTGAGACAATGCATAACTTCGCACACCATCTGGGTTTTGATAAAAATCGTCAGTAACAATTAAATTTGTTTTCATAACTCACCTAGTAATACATAAATCGACCAGAAGTTCCATCCCATCCGCAAACTATCCAGTCTGTTTCAATAACATCTTTTTCATATGGACGAGTAAAATAATATGACAAAGTTTCAATATCATAATGTTTCATTGGGGCTTGATTTAATAGATGTATAGTTGCTTCATTTATATCAATCATTTTATCTAATTGAGTGCCACCGAATGCATATAACACCGTGCAATATTGATGTATGCGATTATTGTTTTGTTCTGCTCGACGATCAATAAATGAATAGTTCCAAGAATCATCCCAGTTGAAATTAAGCGGTCGTTTGAAAAATAATTTGTTTAAATTTCCAACATTAAACAGCGCACCATTTAAATGAAAGTAAAAGTATCTTCCGCAAGTTTTAATCACATAATCATATTGTTTTATTTCTTTTCTAAACTTCTTATAGAAGGTATTTAATAACAAAGATTCGCATAAACTTTTATTCGGATGCGTATTAACAATTTCAAATGCTTCTTGATCTAATTCTTTTAGTGGTATAAACTCAGTGTTCTTAAAGAAGCGAAATGTGTCTTGATATTCTTTATAGATGTCTGATGAATCAACAACAACTATTTTTGCCTCTGGAAATGCAGCTTGTATTGAATTGACAGTAAAGATTGTTTGACGAAATCTTTCTTCGCTAGAAAAGATTGTGCGAACAGGGCTATATGTCAATGGCGCATTGCGTGTTTGAATCGATGACCCGACAATAAAAAGATTATTCATAGAATTTATTCTTTATAACTTTTTCTAGATATCGACGATGTTGATCGTGGATCTCCTCATCAGAGAAATTTAATCCCCATTCTCTACAATCAAATGAAGCAATCTTATCAATACTCTCAATTGCGGTTAATAGGGATTTAAAATCTCGCACACGATATCCTGTTTGTCCCTCAAGAACAATCTCTGGAAATGCACCCCAATCAGTTGTAATTACAGGAGTGCCTGATAGATTAGCCTCAATGATCATATTGCCGAATGGCTCAACATAATGCGTCAAACCAATCAATGCCTTTGCGTTTTTTAATAGATGTTTTCTTTGTTCTGCATCAGCAACACCAAAGACCTCAACATGATCTGGAACTTTCTCATATCCCAATGCTTTGAGCGATCCAGGACCAGCAATGACGAGTTTTTTACCCATCTTTTCTGTTGCTTGAATTGCAAGATGAATACCTTTCTCTTCGCATACTCGACCCAAAAATAAAAAGTAATCGTCTTTCTTTTCATTGTACTCAAATTCACTGATTGTAAATGGATTACCAATTACATCATCGAACCAAGAAGGGCTCATGAGCATTCCGCGCTCGCCATAAAACATATGCATATTTGCATATGAAGTGAACACACGATATGGCGCAAAGATGCCATTGGCTCTATATCCAATAGAAGGTTCAACTGGTTTGCAGTTTGGATTCATCTCACATGCGAGTTGATTGTCAACGCCAAAGAAACAAACAATCAAATCACCATCGCTTGCTCTCTTGCGAATTTCTTCGCCAGCAAGTTCATTGAATCGCTTTATTTCTTTTGGTAATGTTGGAATATCAATATGCTCGCAATCAACTTGCGCGCCTGGAACTCCATAATGAATCATATGGAAATGCGGCGATAAATGTTTGATATATTTGTATGCGTGGACAGCAAATGGGTCCACACGATTCATCAACCCTGTTGGATTGCGAGGATTTACCAGTACATGGATTTTCATAACAAACTCACAAAAGATAATTTAATCTATTTATCGCGCATCCTTCATCGTCAATGTACCCCAATATGTTGAACCACCATCATAAGTGATGAAGGTCCACAAGTCACGAGAATTTGCTGCAGTCGTTGCTGGAGGAATTGACCCACCCGCCCAGTATACTGTATTAGCAAATGTTGGAGAATATCCACCAGTAGCATTTTGCATAATCAACAATGAGAATTGTTGAGCAGTACCAGAAGATGGAGCATTGATAAAGGTAAATTGAGCACTGGCTGTCATCACAGCGCGGAAGTAATTTGATACTGATAAGTCGCAAGTATTTGCAGCGTTAACATTCGTATTGGCTTGCAAGAAATCTTTATATGCTTTCAATGTAATAGAAGTTGTGCCACTAATAATATTGTTAGCAGCACCATAAGCACTATTTGCCTGAGCATACGCAGAATTTGCTTGGGCATATGCTGCATTTGCTTGACCATAAGCAGTGTTTGCTTGGTTTCGGGCAGTGTTTGCCTGACTATAAGCGTCATTCGCTTGTCCATAAGCAGTATTTGCTTGACCATATGCATTTTGTGCTGTTGTTTGTGCAGTGTTAGCAGCACCATAAGCATCATTAGCAGTTGTGCGGGCAGTGTTTGCCTGATTTCTCGCTGTATTGGCTTGAGCATATGCGATTGTTCCATTTGGTTCAAGTACAATGTTACCAACCATTCCACTATGAACAGTGCACTGATAAACATAAGTGTTTCCACCAAGTTCATAAGGAACTTTCCAGTATAATGAGCCAGAAACTTTGCCTTGAGCAGAAGAACCAGTGCT
>Ga0208974_1000379_pt1 | contig 19259 bp, 28 predicted proteins | sample GreLakmeER15MSRF_FD_187699 | JGI IMG/M metagenome (GOLD analysis project Ga0208974, IMG submission 187699) | Freshwater lentic microbial communities from great Laurentian Lakes, MI, USA - Great Lakes metaG ER15MSRF (SPAdes) | ecosystem: Environmental > Aquatic > Freshwater > Lake | place: Great... | reverse complement strand
TTTCATAAGGTCACCAAGCAATAGTCACCGACAAAAGCAAGCCTTCCATCATACCAGCCTTAAAGCCGTCATGCCAGTCAGTGCTCTTGTCTGGAAAGAGTGAGTCGTCAGGCATTTGTTGGACGCTGACGCAGGATGTGCCAAGCAGTGCGATGAGCAGGAGGATCGGTTTCATCGCACGTTTGAGTCCTGACTAGACTTGTTGGCATCCCGCGCAGCAATCAGACCCGCACCAGCGATGATCTCACCGACCGCGAGCTGCAAACTGTCGAGCGTAAGGGACGTGCCATCGGTGACATCGAGAAGCGCCTGCACGATGGCGCTGCACCCATGCAGAATAAGAGCGACACCGGCCAGCGTCGTCTTCCAGTTGAGCAGGAAAGGCAGAATCTTTTTTGATACCCAGTTCATCGCAGTGCGGTTGATGAGGTTCGGCTTCTTGCGTTTGACTGCCACAGGTGCCTTGTGTGCCCAGAATGGTTTGGCCACGTTCTTGTGGATTGGTGGTTGTCCGGGACTAGGCATTACGGATTGAGCTTCCTGTCAATTTTGTCCAGCTTCTCGACTATCGACCGGAGCAGTTGCGTGTCTGCGCTATCCTTCAGCTCCAGCGCCCGGATAGCTGCCACATCCGCAGTCCGCAGCTTCGATGCCTCGTCCACCTTTTGATCGTGCGAATTGATCTTGATCTGGATCGTAGTGACCCAGACACCTAGACCAAATGCGCCAAAGAGCAGCCCTTGGCCAACTTTGACCACGAGATTGAGGTCTCGCAGTCGCTCCTCCAGTTCTTCCAGTTGCGTAGGATTCATGAGGTGTTTTGGGCGTCCACCTCTTGCTGTTGGCCAGCAGGAATTGAACCTGCTACGCAATAGCGAAGGATTGCGTGGGCCGCCCCGGCCAAGGTGTTACGGCAGGAGGGTTGGTGACCCGTAAGCGACAACGCTCACCGTGTAGCCGACGCCGGGAGGCGTGATGGTCAAGACTTCGGCAGCCGTCGAGTTTGCCGCGTTCGGGTTGTAAATGTTGAACACCCCGCCGACTCCGACATTGATTGATGTAAACGTGACCTTGCCGAAACCTGTGCAGGCCACCGCAACTGATCCATTTGCTGGCCCGGCGACTGAAATCATATAACCCAGCACACGAGCTGGGACAATGGTGGCGCGCGTAATCGGATCGAGCTGAATAACGCTGTTGACCGTAATGTTTGCGGCACTGGTGCCAATCGTGATCGTGTTAGCTGAGGCGGCGGTGAACTCAGCCGCAACACTCCATTGATTGGCAAGCGAGATGTTAATCGGAGGCACCGAATGCGCAATCGGCGCACGAGTCGCGCTTCCGGTAAACGAATTCTGGAGGATCGTGGAAAGTTTGAATGTAGAAGGCATAAGATTATGAGCCGATGACCAACACGTTGACGTTCAGGCCGGTTGTGCCGTTAAGGTAGACGTTAAGGACGTTGCCGCTGACCGCTTTGATTGCAGCAGGAGAAGTAAAAGCGATGGCTGCGTTCTCACGAAGAGCAACGGTGGTGAATGTGATCCCGCCGAAGTCAGTAGATGCGACCTGCGCGCACACGATGCCCGTCACCGTCCACGAATCAATCGTCCCTGTCCCGCTAATCTTGTCCACGGTGACCACAAGTGCTCCAGTGCCAGAGGTATACCCAGACACCACGCCCTCCATGTAGTTGGTGGCAGTGGTTGAATGCGTAATGCGGACCCGCATGTTGGTCACATACGCCAGCCCGGTTGCGACGGTGAAAGTTTTCGACCCTGTTCCAATAGCGACCGATGTGGTCGAGGTGGCAGTTGGCTGCACTGAGGCTGGCTCGACAAGCGGGTCGCGCTGGGTGACGCTGATGTACAAGCCGCGGAAGTTGGTCATCACCAAATTGGCATTGGTGATCGGGTTTGTAAGAAGGACCGCGGTGCCGCCGTTCAGGACTGAGCTGATTTGATTGGATGCGTTAATCGTCAGAGAATTAACGGCCCCGCTGCCAAACACCTCGAACACGCCGGAGATCAAATCTTCTTCGCGCAGAATCAAATCCGGCACCTGCTGGGTTGCGGCTTGGACGACGGTACTTGCAGGATAACTGTTCTGTGCCTTTAATGACAGTGCGAAGATGTTCGGCATAAAATGCGGGCGGATGTCAATCTTAGATGAAGGTGACGCTTGGGAGGCTTAAAAAGACTGATCCGACCTGGTGGTGCGTGATGGTCGATCCGGATCGGCTAAGAAGTCGCAGGTTTGCGGTCGTCGCACTGGAGGATGGCTTGCTTGCCGCCACCACGAACGACGCACCCGATACCGTCCACCGCCGGATCTGTGCTGCCGCCTTCGTGTAGTTCTGGAACGAGACAGACAAGCCGTATTCGCCCGCCTCGCCATACCCACCGCTTCCGCCGTTTCCGCCTTCCTCGTCTCCAGTGCTTGGTGCGTTAGTGCCCGGACCTCCGCCGGCGCCTCCAGCACCCGGCGATCCAGCAGCGCCGTTCGATCCAGTTGTACCGTTAGATCCGTCTCCGCCGGTGGTTAATCCACCAGCTCCGCCACCACCGCCACCACCGCCACCACCACCCGTGCCGCCGACCACTGTCAGTGTCTGCTGATCCGCAGTCGAGAGCGCACCGACCACCGGGTTTGTTGTCGGTGTGATCCCAATCTGCAGCCAGATTGAGAACCCGTCAGCAACCGCCAGAGTTGCGCCGGCTACCGTCGCCACTGATTCAGTCCATCCTCCACTGCTTGGATCGTTCACGTCATACGTGCTCCACGATGTGCCCAGCACTTTGCCTCCGCGAATTGTTACGTCATCACCAGACAATACGCCCGTAAAATCAATCAGGCTTGTGGTCGCTGTCGCTTTGCCTTGCAGTGATGAGATGATGATGCCGTCGTTTGTCTCCTGCAGAATAATGCCGTTGCCTTGAATCGGCACCTGTTCATAGAGCGCCTTGCGAAACAAGTTCAACGTCTTCCCCTTCAGGAAGTAGTTGAGATTGCCAAAGAAGTTGGGAAATTCAGGGAACAAAGGAGCTGATGTAGGTAGTTGCTGGGAGGGTTATGTGGTAGGAGCCAGCATGGTATTGGGTCACAACGCCGCCTGTCTGAGATGCGATACGAATGTAGATGTTCGTCGCCGGTGCAGCCGTTGGCTTGTTCGTGTGGACTTCAAGACTGGCAGAGGTGATCTGCCACCGCCGGAACACCATCAGCAAAGTTGTGTAGTGGGTAAAAGTTTTGCTCTCGCCGTTACCGCCAGCAGCACCATTGCCTCCTTCTCCGCCTTCTGCCGGCGTGCCTGAGTTTTCTCCACCAGCCGTTCCTCCAAGAGCATTGGTGGTTCCGACAGCACCGCCCGTTTGTCCAGACGCTGCCGCGCCAGCATCACCGGCATAGCCAGTCGTTCCATCGGCACCGGCTCCGCCACCGCCGCCACCACCACCAGCACCGCCGCCACCGGTAGTGACCGACAGTGTGCTCGCCCCCGTAGAGGAGAGAGTGCCGCTCATGTTCACGTCCGTCTGCGAGCACTGGATGCGCAGCCACACGCTTTGTCCGTCCGCAACCGCTAGAGTGGCTGGTCCGACAGTATACTGCTCCGCCAGCCAATCAGTCGGCAGAGGATTGCTCATGCTGGGCGTCCCCCAGGTTGTGCCGATGACTTTGCCTGCGGTAATGTCGAGCGAGTTGGGTGCCGGTAGCGACGCCTTGAAATCGTGATTGATCGCTATTGTTGGCGAGACCTCGATCTGCTGATCGGCATGAAGCAGCATCCCTGCGTTGGTTTCTTCTGAGCGGATGTTTGCGCCGGCTATCGGCGTCTGCATCCGAATGCGCTGCACGATCTTCTCCAGCGTCTTTCCGGTTAAGACGTACAGGTCACCAAGAAAGAAGTTCGGGATTTCCGGCAGCATTAGGCGATGATGAAAGTGATTGCCGGTGGCGTGATTGAAATTGTGCCCAGCACGTGCTGAGTGATTGTCGTACCGCTAATCGAGGCAAGCTGTATCCATGATGACGCTTGGCTCGCTGTGCCTTTTGCATTGTGAAGAGAGATGCCGTTGATCGACCACTTGCGGATCTGAGCTGTTGCTTTGGTTGCGCGGGTAAAGGTGACACTGCCACCTGCTCCACCGGCCCCGCCGACTCCTCCGACGCCACCGCTTGCGCCATAGCTATTGCCAAGCCCGGTCACCGGAGTAGGTGGATCTGTGCTGTAGTCGAGAACGATGCCACCTGCTCCACCTGCTCCAGTATCGTCACCATTGGATGCCGCCCCTCCCGCGGTAGCACGAATGTCTGGCTGGACGCCGGCAGCCGCGCCACCACCGCCACCGCCACCCCCTCGGCCACCTTTTGCACCCGAGATGTTGTAGGTCGTAGTGCCGAGTGGGCCGGTCGTAGTCGTATCGTTTTCAGACCACAAGACTTGCAGCCACACCTGCGAGACGGCACCACTCAGCACACCCCCGACGTAATTGACTTCTCTCTGCCAATCTCCTGGTGTTGGATTATCGCCTAGAATTGCCCCCCAGAGAGGGTAGATAATGCGCCCGGATGAAACTACCACTGTGAGCCCATCAAGCGACACGGCGAAGCCTAAAGCAAATGGCGCTACTACTCCGCCTGATCCTAAACGATCAATGATTTGCCCGTCCTTGGTCTCTGTGATTTTGATCGTCTCCGACGACAAAAGCCGCTGCATCCGAATACGATCCACCAAACGGTTCAGCAGCCATCCTGACCGCGCACCGTTTACTTTCGGGTCGATGACTGGGAGTTCTGGCAGCATATCAACCTGGCATCCATTGGTAGATGTAGACCATGCTCTGCTTCACCAAGTAGATGGAAACACCAGCACCGTTGATCGTTTCAATCTCTAGCCCATCCTGAATCCACCCGTATGGGTAGTTGTAGATCGGCGTAGTAGGCAGCGTGGTAAAAGGATTTGTTGGATACGGGGGGAGGGGTCCAAGTGCGACTGCATTCTCTGGCCGTGTGGCCGTGTTCGGAAAGAACTCGGTCACTTGGTGGAACGTGCAGGAAAGGTTAATGTACTGCCCTTGGATCTCTCCAGTAATTGCTGTGCCTGGCACTGTGCCTAAACCAGTCTTGTACGACTGGATCTTGCTGGACACGGTGCGCTTCACCGCTTGTTGGCCAAGCAGCCCCGCGGCCTGAACCTCGAACGAGTAGATGTTTGATCCTTCCTGCGTGATGCCCACACCATTAAAATACATGTTCGGGAATAAGTCCGGCTGCATTCCGTTGGCAAAGTAGGTGGCTGCATACGTAGCCGGACTGTTGGTCCGACCAAAGTACTTCAGCTTCATCGTATCCCACCCGCTTTCGGATACGGAAAACGATAGGCCTGCATCCGCTAAACGCGGTGCGACATCGACATCAATGCCATAGGTGGTGACGGCGGCTGGCATAATTAGGCGGCGGCTAAGGCATCGAGGCGTTTCCTGATTGCATCAAGTGATTCTGCCGGGTCTGGAAATTGTTTGTTCATTTTATCTTTGGCACTGAGAGCCGCAGCCTCGCGCATCATTTTTCTTTTATCCTCTCCGATCTTGGTATTGAAATCTTTTGGATCAAGAGCCTTCATTTCTTGCCGGGTCAAGTCTCGCAAGGCTTTTGCCTTCTGCCTTTCCTCGGTGTTGGCATCGCGAATCTTTTGAACGCGCTGGTCGCGTGTTGATTTTGCTTTCTCAACTGCTTTGGTAACCTGCTCTTTGTCTTTGGCCGTTTGCAGTGTCTCTTGCTCTTTTTTTAATGCCCCCTCGATAGAATCTCTTTCCTTCAAAAGCTCGATCTGCTTTTCCAGCGCCAGAATAGCATCTTCGTCCAGCTCTTTGCCTTGGATTTTTGCATCATTGAGCTGACTCATGATGCTTTCAAGAGTTGCTCCGGCTAGTTCTTTTTTGATTTGTGCACTTTGCTCGTCTTGCGTTAAGCGCCCAAAACCAAGAGCTTCGCCCTTCTCTCTCACTCCTTGCGTCATCTTGGCAAGGCGCTCTCGTTCATCGGCTGCTTTTTTGGCATCGGCAGCAGCTTGGTCGTCTGCCCGTTTTTTCTCAGCAGCAATGGATTCTTCAAGGCTTTTCCGCTGGCCCAGGTATCCAATGTAAGTCTGCAGCTTCTGTAGTTCACGATCACTCAGCTTAATCCGCCCTTCCTGAGCGTCTTTAAGCTTCTTCATCAGGGTTAACTGATCATCGGCAATGTTGAGCCTTTTGATCTCAGCATTGACCTCTGCCAGCTTGGCTTCATCTGTACCGGCAGTTGCAACAGCTAGGCCCGTTTGCGTGACTCGTTGCGACGCTGCTTTTTGTGCGGCCTCCTGCTTTTTCTTTAAGTCATCTGCCTGTTTTTTTCTGTTTTGAGAAATCTCAGTTTCTTCTCTATCCTTTTTTGCTCTGGCGTCTGCAAGCTTTGCTTCCATTTTAGCGTTAAACGCTTGAACTTCTTTCAACTTTGAAAGAGCGCCGTCGTTAGTCGCAATGTCTGTAAATAAATTGATTGTCCCTGTGTGGAGTGCCTGAAGACCCGATAAAGCTGCATTAAAAAAAGTTATAACCCCTTTCAATCCGCCGCTCTCATCGGCAAAGATTGAATCCATTGTAACCTTGAACTTCGCCATTTCCTCCGCAACCCCAGCCGTAACCGGCTGCGCATTCTGCATCCCATTCAGCAAAGCATCTGTAAACTGCATTGCCGAGATGCCCATCTTTTGAATCTCTTCAGCATTGGAAGTGCCGAACGCCTCAGTCATCAGCCGTCGCACCGTAGGCAAGCGTTCGGCAATCTGATTGATTTCTTCCGCAAACACCTGCCCCTTAGAACTAATCTGAGAGAATGAAAGCAGGATGCCTTTCATCTCTTCACCGCCGCCACCAAACCCTGCCACAGTCTTTGCAAGCGTCTGAATGTGGGCCGTCGCTTGTTCAGCGCTATACCCCATCGTCTGCAAACGAACTTGGCCGTAAACAGCGGACTCTAGGTTGAGTCCCGGCATTGCAGCAATGAGCTGCAACTCCTTCATCTTTGCCGTTGCCGCATTTGTTCCACCGGTGACGATGGTCAACTGCCGGTGATACTTCTCAAAGTTGATCGTCGCCTCTAGCACTTTCTGCCCGATCTGCATCAAGATGCCGCCAATGGCCCCTAGCCCTGCCACGTTCTTCAACGTGTTGAACTGTGCCGTCATCTGTCCGACTGCCGCATTGGCAGAAATGACAGCGCGATTCAGTCCGCCCTGGAATTGGGCGGAGTTGAGTGTGAGCTGTGCGGATAGAGTGGCGGCCATTGATTGATTGTCAGATGTCAAGCTTACGCCACGGCCTATCCTTTAGCAACTGGTGCACGTTCTGCATCTCAGCGGAAGGAGTGCCGTTGTTCGGCCAGATAGTCTCGCTTCCTTGCATTACGATGCCGACGTGCATGTAGGCAAGCCCTCTCGACAATGGAAGATCCCAGAGAATGGCATCTTCGTCTAATCCAGTATTCTGGTGGACCAGCGCGACGTAATAAGCCGCTGAGACTGGATGTGCTAAGGCTTTCCCACGCCCGATCCTTCAGAATGAAGAACCTCGGACTGATTCACTGACGAATCGTTCAGCACCTGGATGCCGACAGAGATGGCATCAGCCTCAAGCCGGATAGGCACGTTCTTGTCGCACCATTCTTCAAACGCATCCAGCATGGCATCCATGCCCTGCGCGCGCAGCCGCTTCAGTTCTTTCTTTGGCACGGTGCAGACAAAAAGAATTGCCTTCGCCAGCGGCGTGAACAGTGAGATATCGTCAAAACACTGCGACAATGAAACGAAGCCGGCCTTATGGCAAAGCGAAACCCACAAATCCTTTCTGGCAGAAGTCAGGCCAGTGAATGGCTGACCATTCCACATGTAGCCGGTATTATTGAAAGCGTCCTCACGCTTTTTGTTTTCCACCTCTTCTGTCGGCAAATCCAGAACAGAAATTTCTTTTTCTTCGATCATAGTCTTCCACTATGTAAGAATTTTTCTGCCATTGCAAGCCCCTCTCCGGTGATATTCTCCCGCACGTAGGCTGTGCGCTTGCTGCCCTTGGCGCTGATCAGGATCAGTCTTTCAGCATCCTTGATCGCTTTGGTAATGGCATGTCGGTTCTTTACCGCGGTCAGCGCATAGAGCAGTGGGTGCTCTGGGTCTTGCTTCTCAAGCGACTTATCCTTTAGCATCTTCATCAGTACCCCCGTCTTGAATGCTGGGTTCGTGACACTCTCTGTCGCGAGATACATAAAGACGTGTTCCTTGCCGCTTTCCGCGACGAACTGTACGTCTGGCCGCATTGGGACTCCGATGGTCCCGAATGCGGCGGCTAAATCCAAATCAGTGCAAACAATCCAAGAGTCGCTCATTAAACAGACACAAACGGCAATTGCTTAACTGTAAAGGTCGCTTTTGCAATTTCTTCGTTTGTCTCGGAGCGGCTTGGGTCCATGTAAATCATGACCCCATCTGTTGGCGAGAAGCCATACGTGTCGGATGTGAAGTTGGCCAATGCCGTCACTCGCTGGCCTGGCTCCAAGTTGGCAAGCCCTGAGCCGCTCTTGGTGGTGATGTACCCGTCAAAAGCAAAGCTGATCGTAGGGTTACGATATTGCAGAGCGAAGACGTTGCCATCAGCATTGCGATACTCCTTTTCCTCACGAGTAGCACTGATCGTGAGTGATTGCACAAGGATATCTGGAGTCGTTGGATTGGACTCGTTTTTCAATCCTAGAGCAGTGGATGGGATGTTCCCGTATTGGATGATTGCTGCGACGGCTGCCATATTATTGGTTTGGGTGTCAATCGTTACTGCGTGGACGACGTGCAAGACAAGGTGAACGAATACTCGGTCGAGATCTCATCCTCACTCATTGTTCCGTTCGCCTGATTGGTTGCGCTCATCTTCAAAACTTGCACAGAATTGGCGTCTACGATGGCATTGATGGCAGCCGGCAGCGTGAGGCCATTCCACTGGCCAAAGAGCCGTGCACTGACGTTCTCGGCCCGCAATTCATGCCTGGGGCGTGTGTCTGCACCCAGCACTGTGTTCGCTTCCTGCCTGTCCTCCACCATCGCCACCGTGAAGTTCACGTTCCAGACGTTAATGCCAGGAAATACCTCTTGGTTCTCCGTGATCTGCACCGAGAAAAAGGGATACTTCTCCTGTTGGAACTCTCTGCCGTTGCGCACAACAAAACCAGTGAACTCAGCCAACGGCAGGAGGTCGCTCTCAAGAATTGAGCAGATGCGCCGCTGGGTGCGCTCGGATGGATTGATTGGATATGTTGTCATGGATTCATCCCAAATTGTCTGCCGACACGTTGCAGGTCGGCCAGCATGAATTTTATAAAGAGGTTTTCTACCTCACGGATGCTCTCCTGAAATGCTGTCGGAGAAATTACGTGAGCGCCTTCACGAGCATTGGTCACAAAAGCGGTCACCTTATGGAATGCGGAAGGAATGGCTTTTTTACCAAAGCTCCTTGATTTGAAATACCTCTGAGTGCCGGCCTTTCTGTTTGGCACACCGAACTCTCGGTATGCTGGAATAAAGCCGGCACGAAGGAATTGAGCAGAGTTGGCACGCGCTCCCACAAACCTTTCAACTCGATCATTCAGGTCATTCGTGATCGGCATTCCCTTTTTCTTTAGTCGCCAAATAAAGATTGCCGCGGCAGCGGTGTTGTTGAACTTGGACTTTACCTTCTTTGTCCGGTATCGGCTTCTGGCTGGAGCCAGCAACTCTTGCAAAATCTTCCGGCTGCCAGGCGTCTTGTTGATGATCCTCTTTGCGGCAAATGGCGTCCAGTAGCGCATGGCTTTATTGACCACCTCAGCATCGGTCTTGCCCTTGGCCATGGCATACTTCGAGAGCACGCGCTGGAACTCTTTGGTCTCGACGGTCAGGGATACACTCATTCTGCGGTGACGGCTTTGTTCGGATCAATGAGGTCCAGCGCATAGAATGGACGAATCGTATTCGTCTGGATCGTGTCGATACGGAGAGTGACTGCCGTTGCCAGAGTGGTGCCAAATTTTACCTCGTCACCGGTCTGAGGTACGGTCGTAAACGCAGCCTTGGTCGCGTGCACGGTCATCGTCTCATCTTTGACCACTATTGATGCAAGTAAATTGCGTTGGTTGCGACCGGTCGATTCATAGCACGGGATCTGCGCCCCACTGTGCCAGACGTACAGATTCTCGGTGGCCGTCACCGCACCGAACTTGTTCCGGATGCGGCCATGCGCGGCGGCGATGCGTGATGCGTATGTCATACAAAAAAAGCGGCTGACAAGGATAGAACCCTGTCAGCCGCCCACGATGAACGATCAACACACTACACCAAAAACTAGGTCAGCAACTTGACGGTTGCAGTGCCTGCGCCTCCCGTGGATGAAGTAGTGAACTTGACGTTCACGTACTGAAGCGATCCAGAAGGCAAGCGCACGCGGAAGGTAGTGGCTGGAGCACCGGAACCGGCACCGGTGATAACACGACTAATGCCGGTCGTGGTTGTTGGGCTTGCGGCTGCTCCGTTTTGCACAAGCACCGTTAGCGTTGCACCGCTTCCGAGCTGCGCGTTAGTCAAAGCAGGAATAAAAATTTCCAGCTCGTGGTTTTCTGTGAAAAAACCTTTGCTATTAGTGCCGAGGTTAATGTCATCAGTTGTCGCGTTAGTCGCGGTAGCCGGGATGGTGGCCGAAACGCTAAGCGTCGCATCCTGCGTGTTTCGAGAAAATTCGTTAGGCATGGTCTTAGATTCTTAAAGGTTAGGCGGTAAGGGCTTCGGTGTTGCCGATAGAATCGGTGATGACAATTGGAATGCCGTTTGATTCGGTAGGCAGCGGAGCAAAGATCTCAGAACCGCTTGAGGTCTTAACGCCGTTTTGAACGGTAGAGGCAGAGCGGCTGACTTGGAGCTGATAGGCGCTGCGGCGGTTCATCAGCCAGTAATTTGGCCGGTAGCCGACTGGGTACTTGCTGAGGAGTTCGGCCAGCTTAGCATCGGTAACGCCGAAGCCTGAATCTTCGGTTGCGTCCTTGAGGCGACCCACGCTGTACTTGCTGCCGACTTGCATCCCCACCCAAGCGGTTAGGTTGGCGACGTGAGCCGGATACACCGAGGAGGTGCCGACGTTCTCAATGCGCCACTCACCCAGTTCAAAGGTCGTACCAGCACCAAAGACGAGCTGAACGCCTTGGGTGTCGGTGTTGATGCCGTAGACCGAAGAGCCAGTGCCAGCGGCGGTCCCGCCCGCATCCACCGTCAGAGCGGAAGCGCCGAGGCCGGAGTTGAAGGCGGTGTGGATAGCTTGCAGACCAGGGAAGCCTTTAGCATCGACCGAGGTCCCGTAGATGACCTGCGATCCGAGTTCAATCATCGCCTGACGCATGACGCCGATCGACTCAATGTCTTTCCATGCTTGCTCACCGTCTTCGTAAGCGCGAGCGACTGCAACGTCGGCCTGCACTGCGCCGCTTAGGATGTAGCACTCAATGAGCTGATTCTCAAATTCCGACTTGGTTGGAGTTGAGCCTTCGTTTGCGGCACGGAAGCCGACACCGGGATACGAGACGCGCGAAGCGATCTTGTAGCTGGTGCCGCGAATGGTGCGGGCGGGCATGATCTGAACCTCGGGAGCGTAGGTCAGGGTCTCCTCAATCAGGCCGACGATGGTGTCAGACCCGTTGAGTTTGGCGATGTCGAGAAGATTGGCTTGTGGCATGGTCTTGAGTGAAAAAGGTTAAGAGTTGGCCGAAACGTAGTCAGCTTCGGTGGGGAATTTTTCGGTGAACGCACGAACGGCTTTGAGACGATCAAGTCCGGTGGCGGTGCCGATGGCTTGATTCTTGGCCTCATGATACGAGACCGATGGACCTTTCACTTCCGGCTCGTTGATCGGAGCAGAAAAGCTGGCGACCGGAGGAGCAGCGGCCAGAAGCTTTGCCTGCAAGTCGATTTCGCGCTCACTGGCCTGCAACGCTTTGAGTTCGCCCTTCAGTGCTTCACACTCGGCAAGCACCTTGGCATTGTCTTCAGCAAATTGCGTAGCCACCGCATCGAACTTAGAGGTAAACGCTGCGAACTGCTCCGCAATCAAAGCGGAGAAATCAACTTGAGGTTCTGGCGTAGGAGCCACCTGTTCTGTAGGCATATCATTTTCCTCGCTGTCAATCTGATCAGCGGAGAATACGCCATCAGCATTGGCTGCCGGCGTGTCTACAAAGTCGGCGGAATACAACCCGCGCGGGCGAGTCATGTAGTTGCCGCTCTCCTTGTCCAGCTCCGGAGAATCCGCTGCAAACATCAGAGATACACCGAAAGCTGAGGGGATCTCGTTGATCATCTCCAGAAGCATCTCTTTGCCTCCGTGAGCCTCAAAAAGAGTCAAATCAGCAAGGAGCTTGCCTTTACTCACCCGGAAATTCTCGTAATACCCAACCGTGTCCTGCACCGAAGAGAAGTGATTCAGCTTTGCCTTCACCCGTCCCTTCTCCATCGCAAGCGCCTTGAATTTGTTCAGCGACCGCTTGTCCACATACACCCCGTGACCGAGTGCTGGCCCCTCCTGAATCAAAGAAACACCCATGATCGTGTTCCCCGAAACCTTGCCCTGAAATGCTGCGAATGTCTGAATTTCTTCGGTGACTGGCATACTCGCCACCGTGATGTCAATCTGTGCTCCCAGCCTCTGCCTCATCCTCTGCTATGTCCTCCGGAGATTCTTCATCCTCCACCTCAGCAGCATCCTCGACTTCATCCTCAGCAGAATCTTCCATCTCAGGCTCTGCCGCGGCTGCCGGCGGCACAACTGACGGAGCATTCGGTGCCCGACGCTCCAGCATGTAAATCGCTGTCGGTAGATCCAGCACTCCGTCCGATGCGGCCTGCACCATCTTCGCATCCTCGACAAGCTCCATCGCTTCAGCACGCAGTAGGCTGCGGATAATATTGCGATCCTCACCACGATCAGCAGCGATCTGAGTCTTGCTGATAATGCCGGCCATCGTCTCGTCGATCAACGCCTTTGATTCACGCCCGACATCAGCCGTCACTTTTGCCGGGAAACGCCATTCTCCAGCATCAAAGTCTGGCACAACCGGCAAGTGCCCCAACTGCATCCCGCGGGCGATGACCCGGATGACGATGGGGTACAAAAACTTCTCTTCCAGCGTGAGCTGGGTCATCTCAAACTCCCGCGCAGCCTGAGCAGCCTCCATGCGCACCGCGGTGCCCTGTCCTGCCCAAGAATAGATGAACCCGAATGGCAATCCGACCGTCAGACCGGTCGAACGGACGAGTGTATCAAGGAAGCCGTTGAATGTCGGAGAGGGCCGATTGAAATCGACAGGATTGAAAGATTCTCCTTCTGCCAAGTACTGAATCGCCCCAGGTTCTACTTTTTTCATGCGGTCTGCGTCAGCAGAATAGTCCGAATGACTTGAATCAAGTGACACATCCTGATCGGCACTACCATCAGCATTGTTGATGACACCACTAATTGAGGATAAGTACTTTACAGAAATTTTCTCGCACGCCAGAATCTCCTGCAAATCCTTAATATCGGTGATGGATGCGTCAAAAGCGGAGAATCCGCGGTATGAATCCAGCCGTGTTGTGTCAAAAAGGTGGAGAAAATCTTGTGCTGGCACTTCTAGCGCCGGCATCATGCTCTCACCGGTGGTGCTTCGGTTGTAAATACGGTAACGGATCGGGCGACCCATCGCATCAATGACCACACCGGAGAAATCCTGCTCGTTCCGCTTTAGCGGCTTAAAAGGCTTTGTGTCGGTGCCGTTCCGGTTTGGAATCGACCCAATACGGTCAGCCTCGATGGCCTGAAGGCGGATCGGACTGAGTTTGAGCATTTCATCCATCGGCGTCATCGGCACTTCGCTCACGATGTAGCCAATGTCTCCGTCGCGCTTCATCGAAGTCACTCCCAGCCCAGCCATCACGCGAAAATGGTGCCGGCGCGTTAGGTCGCAGCTCGCCATCCACCGCTCCACATAAGCAGAAATCGCCTTATTGGCATCCTCCGACGATGTGCGCGGGACATACTGCAAGCGTCCCACCGAAAACGTGCGGAACTTGCGCAGGATCGACTTAACGACACTGCTGTTCTCCTCCAGCCACCGCGCTTCACGAATCAACGTCACCCGGTCGGTATGATTGCGGCTAGAGTCAGGCTGATCCAATGCTTGCCCACTTGCCCGGCGGTTTGTCGATGACTGAGCACCCACGCGCCAATATCCCACCTTATCTCCAGCCTCTAGCTGCGCTTTCGCGCGTTGGCGTTGCAAGGCAGTTGCCGGGCTGAAAAACCGAATGGCTTGTTCGATGAAACTCATAGAGGAAACGTGGAAAAGTCAGGCTTGAGCCGGTTGGAGATAAGCGGATATTTGACTGGATCAAGCTGGTGCATCCGTCGCATGACTGCGCGCATCAGCGTCATGACCGGAATGCCACCGTCATTGCCGCTCGAACGGGTTTCTGACTCACCACCGCCAGATGTGGCAATGACCATCGTTCCTTGCCCTTCGGTCAGTGCCGCCAAGCACTGCTCGTAAAGCGTCTCGCAGTACTGTAGCGAAGCATATCGCAAAATCGAAGGTCCACCCATAAAATCACACTAACTGTCAAGCGTTGACAGGAGTTTGCTCCACACGGCCTAGCGTTTTGAGTGATGGCATCTCTAGCACGTCTGCCTGGCCAATGATTTTTTCAATGTGGGCCGCTAAACACTGCATAGACTCGCAGTCGAATGAGTGGTTTTCTCCCAGCTTTTTGAAATAGGTTTTATTCTTGCCGGTCTTTTTGCATTTTTCCGTCACAAAAACTTCGTTTTGAATCTCTCTGTAGTACCATTTTGGGGCATTGTTGGCCACTTGCCATGATGCTCCTTGCCCTGCACGTAGCCGGTGAAAGTTCAGCTTGATGTAGTCGCTCGCCCACCTGATGCGCTTACAAAGGTCTGCTTTTCGCATGGTTTTGCCTCCTGTCCTCGCAATACCGATGCCTGAGTCTACAAATTGCACCTGCGAATATGGCCGGCGCACCTGTTGAGACTTACCTGTGCGCTTGTCCAAGATCGTCCAAGTGAACGATTGAGCCCCATCTCCCTTGGCTGCCATCCAATCATTGTCGGCACACTGGCGATAGACCTCGCCCTGGTATCGCTCGAAGCCGCAATCGACAAACACCCTGCCGTCGTTGATGTTTAATCGCTTTTGCAAGTCGCGCAATTGATCCCAAGTATGCAGCTCCCCAGCAAAAAAGAGGCGTGAGTCGCCGTTTTCTGCCCATAAACGCACAATGACCCGGAAATAGTCCCTCTGAACGTCCACAGTCAGGTATCGGCGGTATTCTTGGTCCCACTCCTCCTCCATCGCAAACCCGCCCGACAAATTGACCTCCTCCGACTGAAACTCCCTCATATCCCAGAATTCACCCAGCCTTTTGCGCACAAACTCTGCAAGAGGTGAATAATCGCCTAGTTTTCTAGAGTATTCGGCCTTGAGAAACTCTGATGCGATAGTATCCCACGAAACCCATGGAACCGTGAGCGCATTCCAGTGGTAAGACTTCACACGGGGATCTGGTGCCGAGTTCTGATTCTCGTAGAACCCGCTGTTCGCAATCGACCGCCTCACCCGTGGATCGTCCTTCAGCATCACGTGACAAGCAGGGCACTCGTAACGAACAGTATTCCGAATGCGCGCTAGGTCGTACTTGCCATCTGCCAGCTTTGCTCCCTCGCCATCCCACCGCAACTGAGATAGAACCATCGGCCAGTGCTCGTTACATTCAGGACACCGCACCTGCCATTCACTGCATGACCCGGCGATGAAAGATTCGTAGAACTCGCCGCTGTTGTTCATCGGCGTCGAGACGTAGATGCGCTTTGAGTTCCGCGCATCGAACGATGTCGTGCGCTTCCTTGATTCGTCGATGTGCCCGTGTGGCCAGTAAGCTGCTTCATCTCCAATTACGTACTTCGCCGCCTTGGATTGCAGGTTGTGGATGTTGTTCGCGCCCATCACATACTGGGTCATGTGCGCAAATGCCACCGTCCTCTTCTGAATCGACTTATCCCCACGAGCGAGCAGCTTGGTGACTGGCTTGCAATCCAGAATGCGATGCTTGAACCGCGTATCAAGAAACTCGTCGGCGTGCTCGTCAGTCTGGAGGTAGAGACACATGTCGCCTCCTTCCTCCGCGATCAGGTAGAGCATCGCACCTTCGGCCAGGGCCGTCTTGGCACTCTGCACCGAACACGCGCAGATGATTTCGCGTGTCTCGTGGTTCTTTAGCTGCGTCAGCGGCTCCTTGATCCATGGCGAGTTCTTCGTGTCGAATGCCCCAAGAATCGGCCCGCGCTCGAATCGCACATGCGTTTTCAGCCAGTCCTCCACTTGCAGCTTAGGAGTTGGGCGAAAGATTTCCCTGACGGCATTGTAAATGATGGAACTCATTTTTTCTGCCTCTTAGGCTTTGGCTTTTCCTGCACAACTGGCTCCGGCTCTAAATCATCGCCGTCATCAGTAATTGTGGTCAATGCCTCCTCCAGCTTTGAGTAGTCTTCGACAGACAACTCTTGGCAGATTTTGTCGATCTTCTCCCTGATCCGTTGTTCCGCTTCCGCCGGCGTAACGCCACTGACTTCATACGCCAACTCTGAAGGAACGCGGGAGAACTTGTCTTTGACCGCATAACAGATTGCTCTGAAAGCGATGAGCACTTTATCGACCTCGATTAGAATTGACTCAGCTTTCTTGTTTTTAATTTCAAGGTTTTTGCACTCAAGGAAGATTTTTCGCGCTTTAAGCGTCGCCACATCCTCCACGCCTTCGACGTTCACCTCGTCGCCATCGTTCAGCCGCGTATAGTTGCCGTCTGCCAAAAACTGCTTTCTCACCACCTTGATGGCATCAAGATCGTAGCCCAGTGGCGTCTTCTGGAATGCGTCCGGGTTAATCTCTTGCCACCGCCGCATGGCCGCAGGGGTCACGTTAAAGACCGCCGCAACCGCGCCAAGGTTCTTTTTCCACCGCGCATGGTCCTTGTGACGGTGCAGAAAATCGGTGTCGGCGACAGACAGGACAACGCCGCGCTGGACTTTTTCAAGCAGCGATTGAAAACGCTCTTGTGTTTGCTCTGGAGTAAGTGCCTCCATCAGGAATTGCGCATTGACGCACGGCTGCGCGCGATCAGCTCCGCAGCATGTGCAGCACGGCCTGTGCTCTCGCACCACTCAATCCATTCACGTAACAGCACACCGGTGTCGCCAAGTCGCTCTTGTGAGTCAGCAACCGTCTCCTTCGAGACATCCATCGTCTGCTGCATCCGCGGTGGCGGTGCACCAAGAGTGATTTCACTGTCCACCTTCGGTGGGCACGGCGGTTTCGGAAATCTTTTTAGTGAGGTCATTATAAATTGAAATGATAAACTCCATGTCTTCGAGAATCTCCGAGATCATCTCGTCATCCAAAGTCTCGATGACCTCGCCCTCTCTCCACCATCGACGAATGCACCCGAGCGAGGCCATCAAATTCTGGAATTTGTAGACATCCGTCTTCCGCGGCGTTGGCTTGGGTGCAGTCTCTTCACCGATGGTGATCTGGAGCTGCTTGTATTGGCTGCTGCCAGACTTCTGCAACGGTGGCGCTTGCGGCGACATACGCGCGAGACGCATACAACGGTAGACCGCATAGTAGTCGCCACCACCGATATTCTGTGATGCGTATTCTTCCCACGCGTCTTCCCCGACTGCATCCTTGAGCTTTACGCACGCTTTACCAACAGCCCACGCACGAGTGAATGCCGTAGCCGAAATGCCAGCCGCCATCTGCGCCTCATCCCGCATGATGCCCAACTCTCGTGACGCATATTCTTGCAGCTCGTCTGAGCTGAATGATTCAAAGTTTGGAAGAGCAAGCTGCATATCAGGCGTCGCGGCGGAACTTGAATGGATGAGACGAGCTGTCTAGCGTGTAGACCTCGCCCGGATGTTTGGCCATCCTCGCACGGATGGCTGCTTCAGCCTGGCATTTGCGAGCGGCACGCATCTCCCTGACTTCATTGACCTGCATCCACTTGAATAATGGCGCGCTGGTGCGTGTTTCTGGTTTAACGGGTTCAAACATTATAGCTGTTTTTCTTGTGCATACGCGAGCATCAGAAGCGCGTCTGCGGTTTTGAGGGTCACCTTCAGATGAGGGTAGCGCCGCTGTGCTTCGGCTTTCAGTTTATTTTTCCACTCGGTAGTGCTGGCATCGCCTTTTGTTCCGAGCCGAAAATGTTTCTGCCAATCCTGTGGCCTCACGAGGATAACCGGCATCCGAAGCGATACTGCGATCCCCCGCAGCAAGCCACAGTTGAACGCCAGAGGGAAGATTGTGCTTCCTGGCAATGCTCGCCCCACGAACTTCGGCACGTCCTCGATGACACATTTGACGCCGGGCCGCATACTGTATAGCAGGCCGATCTCCTCGGCTGTCTCGGTGTCGCTGTCTGGCATAGCCATGCAGGACGCGAGAGAGGCACCACCGTCCCATGCGATGCCTCCATTAACTCCGGGATCAATTGTGATGTAGGTGGTCATGATTTTGGGGCGTCCTGCTCGATGTTGGACCACTTTGCAAGGTGGACGGATTTGTAGACTTTCCTCTGTGGCTGCGGACGCATCCCATATTGCGGCTTCAAATGGAAACTGTCTAATATTTTTTCAACTTTTTTTGAAAACGCTTGTTTGCTAATATTATGTCTTTTTGCAATTTCATCCATCGACTCCTCGGCGCGTCCGATGAGGCCGTAGCAGTAGGCGACCGCATCGAGTTCAACCATCGGAGTGGCTGAGTCTGCGATGTGAGCCAGCACTGCACTGATGCCCTTCGCGTAAGAGTAGTGATCCATGCCGTATCGACCGTCTCTCTCTATTTGCAGTTTTATATACTCTTCTTTTACGATCGCGATTGCCTGAGTGCGCGAAAGATCCTGCACACGCTTCCAGCGGAGCACAAGGCGCTCTGCTAGAACGTCTTCTGGCGCTTCAGTGAACTCCGGTGCCGCGACTTGAAAGGCTGGATGATCGGTGTCGATATTTTTATATACCTAAATTGCTATTTTAATCAAGTTTCTAAATGCAATTTTATTACTAATGCAAAAAAGTTGCGTTAGTGGGACTTGGGCGCGAGAGTCGGAAACC
>Ga0208974_1000378_pt1 | contig 19279 bp, 7 predicted proteins | sample GreLakmeER15MSRF_FD_187699 | JGI IMG/M metagenome (GOLD analysis project Ga0208974, IMG submission 187699) | Freshwater lentic microbial communities from great Laurentian Lakes, MI, USA - Great Lakes metaG ER15MSRF (SPAdes) | ecosystem: Environmental > Aquatic > Freshwater > Lake | place: Great... | reverse complement strand
TTGAATTCACCACGAACGGTGTCAAGCATGTCGGCTAATGACGACATTGCGTCAACTGATTGCGGAGTAGGATCTTCTTTTTCCACAGACTCAAATTCTTTGATGATCTTATTCTGAAGGTCAGTGACTTGATCGTCACCTAGCTCAGCTAGTTGATCAAACATATCTTTAATTTGGTCCACTACTGTCCCTCCTCCGGGCCAGTTACGACAAGAAGGTGTTAAGGCTTCTCGTCTCGCTTATCAGTCGAGGCCGAGGGACTCACAAACGCAATAGATGCGTGGAGGCACTCCACCTGATTTATATAGTACATTATTTTTTATGTTGTTATTTGTACGATTATCTTCTACTTAGGTAAGTAAGCGAAGAAGCTTTGCCATCTGGGAGGAGATCTCTGACTGGTTGTAGAGCTCACTTCCTGAGATGAATTTCTTTAGGTCCTCTGTAGCAATATCGGCGTCTTCCTGACCAATCTTGTCCTCTACACGGGTAATCATGTCCTCCATAAGGTCCCTAAGTGCTGGCGGGACATCTGAGAAACGGATCTTTTGAGATTCTTCACCGAAGGCAAATGGGAGGTTAGCGATAACCTTTCCAAGCTCTCCAGCGCTAATTCGGACGTTCTCTAAAGCTTCAGCATTTAGCGCTCCAGTGTCCAAACGGTCAATAATTGAGAGTAAATCTCCTGCTGCTTTGGCTGCTCCAGCGTAATCGCCAGTGCTATCAAAGTTTTCAGCCTCTTCAATCTTGTCTAGAACACGATCCAAACCAGATGTTCCAAGGTCCTGCTTAATACGGGCTAGTACTTGACGGAACTTGCCTGAGGCGTCACGAGGTTGAGTTTCAGGTGTGTATTTAGCACGGCCATCTTCATCACGAGAGATACCATCATTTTCTTGATCTTTACGAGCTTTTGCTTCTTGCTTTAAAGCTTCAATTTCTTCATCTGTTAGATCAACAATTTCTTCTTCTACATCATTTTCAGCAAATTCTTTTTTAGAAAAAACTGCTTCTGAATTGGCAGAAAACTCATAATTTAGAGAAGCTGCAGCAAAAGTTGCTCTAGTTTTCATAGTAGCAACAATGTCATCAAGGTCTGTAGCTGCGCCCTTCCAGTTCTCTGGAATGATCTCTTCTTTATTAAGGCCAATAGCACGCTTCATAATATGGCGTTTTACCTTGCCACGGCTTCCTGGCTTTGAGCGGCCATAAGCACGGATAGCGTTCTTTAGGTCTTGTGCATTTCGGATTGGATATGAACCGTCTGGAAGTGCTTTTCCTTCTTCCGCCAAACGCATACGAACTTTACGAGAAATAACAGTCATTTCATTTTCTGGATTATCGTCAAACATTTCAAGCATGTAGTCATAATCAAGATCTGTGTCTTGCTTTACCTTTGCTACTTTTGCAGCAATTAAAGCTTTCTTTTGCTCTAATTGTTCGTTTTGAAAAGCCTGAATACGAGCACGAGCATCATTAGCTGAAGCAATTAATGCTTCCTTTTGTGGTTGTTCTAAAGCTTCAATACGATTCTTCATTTCTAGAAGAGGATCGCTCTTTAACTGTGCAAGTACTTGAGCTCCAGCAGCAACTAGTGCCATCACTGAACCTGATGCAACACGAGCACGAGCAATTGGGAATCCTGGAACATTTACTTGGCAAACTGCCACGAGTTCTAAAGAATTCTTAATTGGACGCCAGTCACCTGAAGGTGCTGATGCACGAAGTGCACGAATTTGTTCTGGAGTAGATCCTGGACGAACTGATCCAGCTACCCAGATACCATAGGCATCTTCTCCAGCATGTACATCTGCAATTGCTGATGCTGTATCGTCATAATGACGGACTGCTTCAGATGCTGATGCTTCCAGCGATGCGTGTCCCCCCGCAAGAGTTAACTGCCCTACTGGTACATCAGTACCATCATCTGTACGAACTACACCTGTGTGGAAATATGCGTAACCGCTACGACTGCGTGGAGGTTTTGTCCCCATACTCATACCAATATGATCTACATGCCATGCAGCAATGTGGCCATATACACGACCATCGTCGTCAACAGTTAGTGGTGTCGCTCCACTTAATTTTGGATTGTTAAACCACTCCTTTGGTGGGTTAACTGGAATTGCACCTGCGATCATTCCGCAAGCAACAAGCGCCGAAGCATCGAGAGGGTTTACTCCTTCGACATATACGCCGTCAGGGATATTCACTTCTTCCTCTTCTCCGCCGAGCTCATCGGCGAGTTGAATTGAGCATTCTTGGAAAGCTGGCTTCGGCACCAAAGTCACAGCCATGACTCGTGCTTTCTTGATCTTTATTTTACCGCTTTCTACCTTGGTGTCAGAGCCTTCTTTGACCTCTGGAACCTCTTCGTCACCCTCAAATTGATCGAGATCTGCCGAAACTCCACGAATGAAACCGCCGCGAACTAGTCGTTCAGCTTCTTGTCCATATGAACCTTTATCAAAATAACCACGAGCATTACCAATACCATTGTCGGTACGGTCCATCTCAACAATTTTTCCTACAACGACAGAACCATTATGGCCTTCTCCCGTTTGAATTTGCCACAAAAGTGGAAGTGGAAGGTCTCTTACAGAGAGAGCTCCCTTTTCAATAATTCTTCCGTCTCCAGACTCTACCTCTTCAGGGATTACTAGAGGGATAAAGAACTCTGATCCATTTTGATCTTCCATGTCTCCACCAGCAGTCATAACTCTCGCTCTAGCATCTGCTGCTTTTGCACGAAGAATAAAAGTGCTCAAAAGTTCATCGTAATTATGTAAAGTATTAACGCTAAAAGAAGCCATCTCACGATTCTTCTTATCTCCTGGCCAGTAGCCATTTGCCTCTCTGTGACGAAGGGCGCAATAGCCCTTAGCACGAGGTCCCATGTACTTGGCTAGTTGACGATAGCAACGTGTCCAATCTCCTGGAGTTCTCCAACGAATCTTGGCTGCACCCTTGCCATATAACCAATAACGACGAAGCTTCTCTGCTTGACCACGATTGCGATCAAGTCCGCCAGCAGCAGTAATTCCCTTACTGTCCACCTGCTCTAAAACATCAACAAGAGTTGCGTCATCTAAAACAACTACAGGCGGCGGAGTTGCACTACGAAGATCTGTCAATAATTGAGGATCATGTACCCACTTACCCTTTTTACGAGTAAATGTAGTTGGTTGAATTGTTTTATTTGATGCTGGAACTAAAGCAACTAAATCCATAACAGCTTGTGGATCATCTGGTGAAACTACAGCCATGTGAAGAATAGGGACATCTGAAGTTTCAGGTGTCATTGCTTTTTCTTCACCAGCAGAAGCCTTTATAGGACGACCCTTAGAATCAAGCTTTGGAGATTTAATTCCTCGTTCTTCAGTAAATTTTTTTGTTTTTTCTGGATCTACAAATGGATTATATTTACGACGAGTTTCTGGGCCAGACTCTAGCCAAGGGCGAAGAATAGGAAGGTTGTATGCATTTACTTCCTTAGTCCAGTTTGTAAATTTTTCTGGATAATACTTATATAAAGGATTATCTGCTGCAACTTCTTTTTCTACACCCTGTGGTTGCTGAGGTGTCGAGCTTTGAGGTGTTGTTTTTAAATTAGATCCGCTAGGAGTTTGTGTTGGTTGAGGATCTGGAGAAAGTCTTTGATCAGCTACCCATTGTGGATAGTTGGTAAGCATAGTATTTAAGTTTGCTGCGTTAAGTGGTGGAAGAGTTCCAGGCATACGAATTGGAGAGTCCATAGGAGTACGAGGCTCACCAAGAATTCCTGAGGTATCTAACTCTCCTTCTGCAACTGCAGTAGGAATAGGAACATATGACTCAGCTGGTTCTGTCATATTTGCAGCAATACTAATTAAATTTCCGTTATCAAGTTCTACTTGAGCAGTTTGTGTTTTAGCATCAAGAGCACGAATGTTTCCTTGATATTCAGGACGACCACCGATTATTACACGGCCACCCATCTTTGCAAATTTACCTGTTCTATCACGCAACTGAGCGGAAGCATTTTCTGATCTTTCTTCTGGAGTATAAACACCATCACCTTGACCAGAGCTCGGAGTTTCTCCTGCAGCAGTTAAGCTGTCATCAAAGAAATCCCATGAATCAGACATTTCATCTTGAATAGCTAGATCATCTAATAAATCCATGTCAAGACCTGGGTAAGCATCTTCATAAATTTTGTTTTCTTCTGGATATAGCTTATCTATTTTATGTGCAATAAAAGGTTCGTTATCTAAAAGTGCAGCAATAAAAAGTGCAGTTTCTGTATCTACTGGAACGTGTCCGCAAGGTACTAAGTTGCTAGGGTCGTCAAGAACCTTGTCGTACATTGACATATCGGCATCTGGCATACCCATGTCATCCCAGTCGCCATCGTCCCAAACATAAATGTGACCAGCTGGTTCAATTCGATATAGGCGGTCAATACCAGATCCATCTAAACGAATACGGGCAAAAAACTCAATTACATTGTCTTCAGGCATTGTTTTAGAGACAATAAAAGAGTCGTAATTAACTCTCTTTGGCATTTCAAAATCCATAGGATCTAATCCAGTAGCAATTAGCGAGTTTGACTTAGCTTTTTTATTTTCACGTTCTACAATTGCTGTTGCCCATGATCGAGCAGCATCTCCACCCCAAAGAGCCCAAGCGATGCGACCATTTGATGGATAATTCTTTTGTCCCGGCTTATAGCCAGTTCCTTTTTTATCTACTTCATGACGTGGAAAATATTTTGCAATATGACGAACCTTGCGAATACCAATTTGTCCACCACGAGCAAGTGTGCGAGCAGTATTAAGACCTACAGAAGTACCGCCACGGTTTTCTTCTTTACGCCATTCAAGACCACGTTTTGCCTCTGCTTTTACAGAGTCTGGAATTGTATACATACGATCATTATTTGAAAAAACTTTAATATCTAAATCGGTAAGAGCTGCTGCTGCAAGTTCTACAGATGGCCCACTTGGACGATTACTTTCTGAGTCCCAATTAGCTGCTGCAATAAGAGGTTCTTTAACATCTAAAGCAACAACAAGGTTTTTTGACTCATCCACTACAGCGCCAAGAGTGTCGGAGACGAAGAGGAATCTAGACCCATTACGACCAATGTAATCCATTATCTACTCTCCTCTGTTACTGGTCCGCCAGCTACCCATGCACGACAGGTGCGGGATGCAGCGCATTTAAAGTCGAATGCTTCACAATACCCTAAATCTCCAGCTTCGATTGAGCCCCAAGCATCGTTACCTTCTTCATTACCAAGCCCAGAAGCAATACAATCAAGCATCTTTGGGGTCTGAATAAATACAGCGCAATTGCCGCAAAGTTGTTTCTTTGCAGTCTCTTTATCGACAGACCATTCGTCCGCAATTGCTTTCCAATACTCATCGTTAGGCTCTAAAGGATTAAGAGGTCCATACATAGCAGTGTCGATAGCGTTCTTGCGGTTATCGAGGTTAATAGCAATGTCTTGAGTAGCTGGAGGGCATCCTTCAGATGTCTGAACAGCTGCTGTCATTGCCTTAGTTTCAAAAGAATAAGCTACTTCATATTTTTTAACATTATCGTATGTTAAAGGAATTCCAGTCGTGTTTGCGTTATCAAACATCTCTGTAACTATCTTGTAGTCTTCTGGAAGAATGTCCATAACAGCTAAGTTATTCAGACTTTGATCGTTAGAGGATAAAAGTCTCCAGCGACCATCAATACGAGTGTAAATACCGAAGTCTTCGGTGTAGAAAATTTCTTGAGTTATAACGTTATCGCCATTTGAGTAGATTAATGAGATACCTTCTTTAGGATACTCTTTAGCAGCAGAGATCTTCATAGGTCCTCCATTTCGTCTTCATCGTATGACTCGGCATTAGGGTCTGCCTCGGCAATATCCATCAGTTTTTTATACGCTGTAGCAACAAGCTCGGCATATTTTTCTTTGTCTGACTTAGTAACCATTATACAGTCCTTTCATCATTGTTTTCAGATTCAGCTTCTTTTTCTGCGGCAATCTCTTCTCCAGTCTTGCCTTCACTGCCAACTCCGCTGCCAATCGGGTTACCTTCTTCATCAACAGGGGCTTCTGGCTCTTCTTGCTTTCCAAGCATATGATCGGTAGCTTTCTGAGCTTGCTTTGCTGCCTTAACAATCATCTGTGGATTATTTTTTACAGCTGGTAGCCAAGACTTGGCATATGCGGCAACATTTTCAAAGTCAATTTTTATACCAAGACGAGCTGCAACAAGTGCAACGGTGATTTCTGCAATGAGCTCTTCTTCACCACGGCTTTCTAAATGCTTTCCATAGTTATCTAGAAGTTCTGTTCTATCCAAACGTGATTTGTGTCCAGTGCTGTGTGCTAATTCATGAACAATAGTTTCAAAGAATGATTGATCGGACTTGAACTGCTCACGTTGTGGAAGTTTAATAATATCTTCTGTAGGGCTATAGAAAGCTTGATCTTGAGCTACAAACAAAATTTGTGGTCTATCTTTGTATGCTTCAAGAATTGCTGTTTCGCCTTCCGTAACTGGAATTGGCTCTCCCTTTACAATTGCTGGAAGATTAATGTTGTCTGCTTGCTCGGCATTAAATAATGTAATAACTTTAGGTGGTCGATAAACAAAAACTTTTTCTTTTGTTCCATCTGGCTTTTCGACTTCTTTAAACACTGGCTGCCAGTGAATAACTTGAGTTCCCTTTTCACCACGGCGAATATTTCCACCAAGCTTTTCAGCTTGCTTGTATGTAAGGAATCGATTGTCTGTCCAACCATTTTTATCCATAGCTGCCCAGAGAACAAGGATGTTTGATCCTTCATATGTTTTACCTGTGGCAACGCTAGTTGGGAGGAATCCTCCACCAGTCCAAGGCTTCTGCCATGGGACAGTTCCTCTTTCTATTGCTTCAATAATTGCGTTGGCAACTTTTTCAGTTGCTGGATCAATTTTTTCAGATGTCTTGACGGTACTTTCATTAAATTGCTCTTCAGTTACGTTTTCAGTAGGAAGAGCCATTCCCATCTGTGTTTCTACAGCAGTTGGCTTCTTTGGAGACTCGTCTTCATCTTCAGTGTATTCCTTAATCCAATTAAGTGGACCTGGATCTAACTTTTTCTGTGCACGAGTAAGTGCAACATAAGCAAGACGGAGTTCTTCATCTACTGGCATTTCAAGTTCGCCAGTCTTCTTGTTTGTACGAGGTCCCCAGAAGTCATCAAAGATACGAACGTTATTCCACTGTAAGCCTTTTGACTTATGTGCAGTAGTTACAATGACATCAATTTCAGCTTCTTCTTCACCTGCGTCAGGTGCAAAACCACCAACAGCTCTGCGAAGATCATTGATAGCTTTTTGACGGTCTAGATCGTCTTCAACTTCCTTGTACCACTGCTTTCCTGCTGGGTCCCAGCGGAACTTTTGCTCTTTAATAACATCTTTACCCTTGAATGTTCCATTGCCAGAAAGACGGACTGCAGTTCCTTTAACTTCATAATTAATTCCATTTCCAATAGAACCCTTAGCTCCATCTTCAGCTTGATCTAAAGTAACCTTCTTAAAATCAGATGATGGCTTGAGATCTTTCTTTTCAGACTCAGGTGTAGCAATTTTTACTCTGCTAAGAATATCTTTAATAGATCCAATTCCATTTTGTACAACTAAATCATATAGGGCTTTTACTTTTCTACCTTCGCCCTTTTCAACAGCTTCTTTTACCTCAGACCAATTTTTAAATTCTGCAAGGTCTGGGTGCATTGTTGGCTTCTTAAACTTTGTTTGGTCTCCGATAAGCCATGAAGCGCTATTAACAAGGCTTTCTAACTCATCTTTTGTTCCCTTTGTGATACCAACAACTTTGCCAGCATCAAGAAGTTCAATCATTGCTCGAAATCCACCAGAGTTTGTTCTGGTGATTACAACATCTGGATCTTCCATTCCATCTACTACTTCACCTTTTGGTCCAGAACCTTCAACACGATATTTAGAGCCAAGCTGAGCAAGGAATCTATTTGCCATACCAGCAATTTCTGGTCCAAATCTAAAAGACTGAGTAAGTGGTAGGTCAAACTTAGCGGTTGTATTATCTAACTGGTCTTCTGCTCCACGGAATGCATAGATTGCTTGGTTTCCATCTCCAACATAAACTTTTTGAATACTTTGATCGGCAATAACCTTTGCAATAACTGGGTTGATGTCTTGAGCCTCATCAAAGAAGATTACATCTGCTGGAGTCTTCATTCCAGAACCGACAGAACCTAGATCTGGATTACTTAGAGCCCAAATCTTTGTAATATGAGCATTGTTGATACCAAATACTCCTGCAGGACTGTTTAGATCGTCCCAATAAGCATTTGCATACTCTACAAATGAGCGAGGAACTTCATCAAGCTCTTCTGTAAAATGCTTAGAACCAAGCTCATCATCTGCACTAATTGCAAAGTTGTTAACTGCTTGCTTAATAATTGCTGGGATCTCTCGTGAAGAAAGACTTACTTCAACTCCCTTTAGTTTTACACCAGTTGGTTTAATCCCAAGCTCGTCTGCAATATCTTCAGCACGAAGCTTCATGTTTGCAGTCTTGCCTTTTTGATTTAAGAATTTTTGACGAATATCATCGCTTACACCTTGGAAAGCAATTGAGTCACCTGTGCGTGATTCAACATTTTTAGGCATCTTGCCTTCTGCTTCCATCTGTACTGTTTTGTTAAATGCAATATAAACAATCTTTTTCTTAGGTTGTTCCTCAAGAAGTCGACGAGCAGCAAGTGTGAGTGTACTTGTTTTACCTGTACCAGCTAGGGCACGAACAACGACGTTATCACCAGTCATAATTGCTGTAATTACATTGCGTTGCTCAGCTGTAGGAGGGAATTTTTCTCCTGCATATTCGTAGTTATCTTCTGGAAGAGCGTTAGGGACAGCAGAGCCTTCTTCAGAAAGTGGTGCCATGTCATAGACTTCAGCTCCCATATCTGGAAGTGCCATTCCCATTGGAATATCTGGAGTATCTTCAGGTTTTCTCCAAACCCTTACCTTCTCTGTTTTAGGGAAGGATGCAAATCCTCCTCCTCTAGATCCTCTAGTTTTTGTACCAACAGAAACATCGTTATCGCCAACTCTTACAGCAGTGACTCTTGTCTTACCAGAGATATCTAATCTATCTCCAACTTTAAGATCTGTAGGATCAATTCGTGATGCTACAAGTCCTCTAGTTGTTGCTTCTTCTGGAATAGCCATTCCCATGTCTGCAGGGGTTGGCTGTGGAGAAAGAATTGAATCTCCATCATCTTCTCTAATAATTTCTAAGCTACCAGCTGCAGCATTTTCACGCTTTGCGGCATCATCAAACTTAACCTTGAGGTAATTCTTACGCTTATCTTTTCCAAACTCTTCCGTAAGAGTTCTGACAGTTCCAGTTCTGCCATTCTTAATATTTCTAACTCTATCTCCAACTTTAAGTGGGACACCGTTTGCATCTAGATGGTAAGAAGATCCACCTTCACGGTCAATAATCTGAGACTTAATAGTTTCATCAACATTAAGATCCTTAACAGCGTCGGCAACTGTGCTGTCTGATTTAGATCCAGAAGTAATAGTTTCAATAGCATCACTAATAACCTTAGTTGCTTGCTCGTCTGTAACTTCTTCGCCCTTAACTGGAGCTGATTCTGGCTCAACTTGTGGTGTTGGATTATCAGGAGTTGGCTTAGGAAGCGTTGATTTAACTTCAGCTTCTGTCTTGCCTACAGTTGAGTGACGACGACGAACTTCACCATACTTAATTTCACGAGTTCTAGCCCAACCAACGCCTGGAGTTGCACTATCTTCAACACGATCTACATAAACTTCCCCTGTGCTAGGGCTCTTGCGATAGACAATAAGTTTTTCAGAGTTCTCTGGGTCAACTTGAATGTCAATAATTTCTACATAACCGCCACGACCTTCAATAAAGTCACCGACTCTTAACTCATCAACAAGTACAGATGAGCCTCCGTTTACAGCGTAAGTATTGTCATCGTCAAGCATCCATGCTTCATTAATTTCATCTCCAAAGACAGAGACGTGAGAGTAGTTGCCCACCTGATCTGTAGATCCTTCAGGTCCAAACTCTGGTTTTGTCTTTACATTGTCAGCTGCTTCTTGAGCCTTCCAAGCAGCCATGTCACGATTGTATTTATCAAGCTTTGCTTTGTACTCTTCTGCACGAGCAGCAGTGTCAAACTGAGGATTGTCTGGCTTCATTTCTGAAAGAAGTCGATCTAAGATTGGCTTTAGAACACGAATATCTGTAGCTGCATTATGTAGATCTTCTTCAGATACCTCAATTTCAAACTTCTTAGCAAGTTGACCTAATGCATTTCCTTTATTTCCATACAGTGATCGTGCAAGACCTCGAGTATCGATTACACCACTAATTTCGTAATCAACACCTGTCTTTGCAGCCCACTTTTCAAATGTATTAACATCAAATTCAGCATTGTGAGCTACCCAAATTGAATCTGGTCCAGCCCAGTCTGCAAATGCCTTTAACTGCTCCCCAATGCTTGGCTGAGTTGCAAGCCATTCATCTGTAACATCTTGATCCCCGCTCTTTAAAAGCTTGGCTGGATTTATTGCAGGATTACCATTTTCATCAAGATAAGGTGTCTTATGATCATCTAGAGTGCGATAGAAATTATCAAGAGGAACGCCAGGATTTATAAATAGATTTATCTCATCTATCTTTTCTCCATTTTCATAGACTGCACCAGCAATCTGAATTGGAGCGTCTGGATCATCGTGATCAAAACGACCAGTACCAACAGTTTCAAAGTCCATGATTACAACACGCTTGCCCTTTAAGGCTTCAGAAATTGCAGCACCATCGTTTAGCTTTCCTAGCTCTGCAGCAGAGCCTGTAAATGCTGGACGATCAGGGCGATATCTTGGCTTATCTACACGGACTGCAGGAATATCTTCTGCAGTAATAGATGGCTTGTAATCTTTTCCTGCTTCTTTACGAGCAGCAACAATCTCTGCACGCTTTTCTTGGTAAGCCTTGCCCTTAAGAGTTCCATTTGCAATTCTTTCAATTGCTGGCTTATCTCCAGCCTTTGGCATGTTTTCTGCTGATTCACCACGAATAACTTCAATAGGAGTCTCTTCGTTCCAATCATTTTCCTGCATTTCATGTCCTGGATAAAAACCACGAACTGTTGTCTTCTTTTCAATCTTGCCGTTGTCTGGACGTGTATATTCCTTAGTGCCTTCAACAACTTCAGTAATAACAAAGAACTGTTCTGGATCTCCAGTAGTTTCATTGCGAGTAAATGCAATATCGTTAGGTTGAAGATTTCTGGCAACATCTGTAATAACGTGTGCGCCAGTCTTAGGCTTTGGAGCTGGCTCTGGAGCTACTTCTGCTTCTGGAACAGTCCACGTTGATTTACGACGCTCGAGCTCCTTGTCGTACTCTTCTCGAGCCTTAATGTAATCTTTTCTATCTGTAAAATCTTCTTTTCGTGGTTGACGAAGCTCTGGTAAGTCTCCCTTTTCTGGAGGAGTTACACCACGATAAACTTCAAACATCGTGTCATCTGCCCAAAGCTTGCTTGATTGTTCTACAGAGCCTGGGTAGTAACCACTTACACGAGAAGCTGGAACCTCTTCACCCTTAATAGGCTTCTTGTATCCACCTTCAACATTTGTAACTGTAAAGAAGTCTTTAGCAAGAACATCACCTGGTTGAAGATCTGCACCACGGACTGAAGTTTTGATTGGCTTTGAGGCTTCTGGAGTTGTTGCTTCTGGAGTTTCAGGGGTTGGCTCCTCCTTCTCCTTTTCCTTAGCCTTCTTATCTTCTTCAATAAGCTTGTCTTCACGCTCTCTCTTTTTCCGTGCACGAATTTCATCGAGGATGCGTTTTCTTTCAGCTTCTGCAACTTCTTCTGGAGTAGGTTCTGGAGTTGGTTCTGGTTCGGGTTCTGGAGTAGGTTCTACTACTGGCTTATCTTCTGCCTCTTCAATAATTCTGTCTTCAATTTCTTTACGACGCTTATCTCTTGCTTCCTTAAGCTTTTTCCTACGCTCTTCCTTTTCATTTTGTTCAGCAATTTTTGCGTCCATCTCGTCATAATAAAGATCGAGTAGAAGTTCTAAATCTTTTGTAGAGGTACGCATCAAGCTATTTTCAAACTCATCCATTGACTTTTGAATATAAGGAGATTCGTCACGCTTAAAACCAGCACCAAACTTAAACCACATTAACTTAGAGATCATATCTTTACGATTTCCATAAAGGCTTTCTTTATTGCCTTCCATAGCTCTCTTAATTAATTCGTTAAGCTTTAATACATTGAAAGGTCCAAATAGATCGAAGAGCTGCTTGTCTGAAAGTCCTTCAAGTGCAGAAATACCCTTATCTGCTTGAGCAAGAGCAAGAGCTTTTCCAATTTGCTCGTACATAAGAGCTAATGTCTTTCTTACAAAATTTTGCTCTTCTTCTGTTCTAGGAGCTACTTCAGGAGTAGGTTCTACTTCCGTTGGAGTTTCCTCAGGTGTAGGTTCCACTTCAGGAGTTTCTGGAGTTGGCTCTACTACTTCTGGTGTAACTTCTTCAGGCTCGGTGGTAGGAGTTGGAGTTACTTCTTCTGGAGTCGGTGTTGGTTCAATAACTTCTGGTGTAGGAGCTTCTTCTGGTTTCTCTGGGGCTGGAGCATCGATGTCAATTGGCTCTTGAGCAGGTGAGACAGCTGTAGCTGGTCTAGGTTGTAGATCAATGTTGAAACGATCACGAAGCTCACGAGCAAAAGCTTTAAACTCTTCATCTTCTTGCAAAGCAGTCTGTGCTTTTACATTAAGAGTTTTACCGTCACGCTCTACAGTATCTGACCAACTAAAACCATTCTCTGCTAAGAAATCTGCAATTTCTTTATCTTTAAATGCTCCACCCTTACCAGCACGAAGCAGTGTGCGTTTTCCAGAACGCTTGTAAGTGATTACTCTCTTTGGAGGCTCTTCATCAGTTGGTTTTTCTTCAGCGGGAGGAACTGTTGGAGGAACGCCAGCGTCTTCTTTTTCTTCCTCTTCAAGAATTTCTTCAGGAGTTTTACCTTGTTCGGTTGCGTCATACTCACCTGCTGGAGTTCCTTCAGGGTAGACACGTTCTTTGTCTTTATAATTGTCGTTCCAATACTTAACAGCATCATCAAAACTAGCAAATTCTGGAGTTGAGTCATCTAAACCAGTTACGATGTACCAGTGAGGTTTTGAGCCTTCTCTATCAAGATATCCGATGATATCTCCTGTTGCTTTATCAACAGCCATCTGATTATTTGCACCATCTACAGCCTCCCATCCTTCGGGAAGAGATTCTGGAAGAGAGACCTTATCCTCTTTAGGCTTATCGTCTTCAAAAGGTGTTGGGTTTATCTCTCTCCATCTATCAATAGATTCTAAAGAATCATCAATAGCTTCTTTAACTGCATCTACAAGTTTTTTATATTTTTCATCATCTGCAGTTGTACTGTCAACGGCTTCTTTAAATTCTCTTAATCCAGCTTCTGCATCGTCGTATTTATTTAAATCTTTTCCTTCTAAGAATGATTTATATGACTCAACAAGATCGTCAATATCTTTTTTATAGTCAGGGTCGTTGCCAAAAAGATTTTGAACCTGATCTATTGGACGAATAATGTCACTATCATTCCAACTGTCTGGAGTTATTCCTAAATCTTTGCGTAGTTTATCTCTACGGTCTTGTGATTTTTTAGCAGCTTCTTTTTGCCTTTTACGAGCACGACTTTCAGCTTCTTTCTTTTCTTTTTTCAAATCTAATAAGCCATCGGCAATGTCCTTAAGAACTCTATTTGCATCTTGCCCTCTTAATGCAAGAGCATCGCGCCAAGCTTCTGCAGATACTGGAGATGGTACAAGTTCGCCATTTTCATCCATGACAAGTACGTCTGAGTTCCCACCATTTTTAACAGCATCTTGCAAATTTTCCATAAGCTCATCGTCTGAGAATGTTCTGTTTGCAGCTAGCGCTACGGCTTCTTCTTGATCTGCTTTTGAAGACTCTAAAGGCTTGTACATTCCTTCAGGGAAATCAATATCTTCATTTTTAGGAATAAACGGTAGATAACTATCATTATCAATGATCGACTGTTTTTCTGCTGTTGAGAGACCTTCTAAAGCAGGGATCTGATTAAGAGCATCAAGCATTTCTTGATTTTCATCAACAGCTTCTTCAATACCTTCTTCTGTAGGAATTTCTGCAATAGGTTTTTCTGGCTCTTTTGAAACTACTTCATCAAAAATTTCATCAAGCTCTTTTGGCTCGGCTGCTTTAGCTTTTCTATCGACCCCACGCTTATCAGCAAGTGCATCTTGGTTTTCTGTGTTGCCATTAATTGCGTCATATGCTTTTGCAAGAGATGCTTCTGCATCTTCACCTTGCTCATTGATAGCGCTAATAATTGCTTCTGCAGGAACTTCATACTCTTCGCCATTTTCATCTGTAAGACGTCCTAAGCCTGTAGCTGGAGTCTTTTCATTTACTGGCTCGAGAGCATCGATAAGTGCATCGTCAAGTTCATCAATACGATGCATTGCAGCAAGCTTTGCTGGATCATCTTCATCGCCTTCAGGAACATACTCTTCGTTAGGGTCTAGCTTAATAGAACCTTTTGGAACGTTATATTTGAAAGCATCTAAATCTGCTTTTGGTTTTTCATCTTTCTTACTTGGCTTTTTTGGAGCGCCTTTAAGTTCATCTGAAAGTGGAGTGGTCTCTTCTTCTTCACCTTGCTCAAATTGCTCTTGGTCTGTGTCAAGCTTTTCTTTACGAGTGATCTCTGCTAAAGCATCTTTCCAGTTTTGTGCAAAAGCAAACTGAGTTTTTTCTCCACGCTTATTTACAGCAAAAAGTTTACGATCTGGATCCCAAAGCTTTCCATCTTCACCTAATTTAATCTGACGAGGATCTTCTACATCATCTAATTCACGACTACGCTTAATTGCAGCATCGATAAGATCTCTAGTTTGTGGGCTTGGGCCATCAAAAACAGTTACGTCAAAAGTTTCGTCTGTGTATTTCTTTCCAGCACCTTTATATGTTTTATCTTCACGAAATCCTGAAGGTGCATCCATAAACACAAGACTGCCTTCATCTACAACTGGTGCATTGTTATCAATATCCATGTCTGAAGCACGCACCCAGCCTTTTTCTCTTGCTTCTGGGCTTACATCATCAAGGAATGCTTCTGGCTGCTCGCCTTGTGAGATTGGTGCAGCTACGATTCGACCATCTGGGAGTTCCATATCAAGAAGATCTGGGCTAAAAATGTTCTGACCCAAGATACGACCTGTTGCACTTGCTTTACCGCCATCACGAAGACCAAGAATAAGTTTGAATGTCCCAAACATCTCTGCGAAGCGACCTTTACGATCACGGCGCTGTAATTTTGCACGAGCAGAACGAGCGGCACGAGAGTTTCCATCACCATAGGCAGCAACAAGTGCTTCTAGGGGAACTGTTCCTTGTGGAAGAAGCTCGATACGCTTCATTGTGTACATGTGCTCTGGAGAATCTGGATGAGACATCATTGCTGAAGCAATAAGAGTCTTAGCATTGTCGTCTGTAATGCGTGGATCATCAATAACCCAGCGCATCTGAGCTTCTAGCATTGCAGAAGCAGTCATTGTTGTTAGTTTTGTAGAACGTGGATGTGAAACTGGAAGAAGGTCTGTGTTAAAAGCTGTTAAGCCGTTTACCTTATTGTGCTTTGCAAGTGCAATGTAATCTGATAGGTCAGAAAAAGCTTGATGCTTGCGAATAGAAAAAGGAAGTCCACTAGTTTTAGATAATGAACGAGAAATTACTTTATAAGCTGCTCTTTTACTAACACGTCGAGATGTAGAGGCAAACTCATTAACGCTTTCTAAAATTTGAAGAGCTTCTACACGAATGATGCGTGCTTGCTCACGAGTAGAAAGAACTCTATCGCTTGAGCTAAATTTATAAATCTTGTTATATAGCAATTACTCTTCCTCTGCTATTGGAAGTAGGTCGGCATCAAGGCTTTCTTTTCCAAGTGATGCTAAAAGTGATGCTCTCTTAAATGGATTCTCTCCATTACGAACTCCACGAAGCCAAGATGCACGAATTGCGTGCTCTGCTTCATATCCATAGCCAGAATATTCAGCCATAGCAAGAATTGCTTGCTCTGGTGATTCATAGTCCTCTTCAGAACCTAAATATGTTTCTAATTCTTGTTGATAACTCCACTGAGCTGCTAGCTCTGCGAGCTCTTGTTCGGATTGGATTTCGTTTCCGAGCTTCTCACCTTCGAGAACTCCAACATCAACGACGCCATCTGGAATAACCGCGAAACGACACTTACCTTCGTCTTCGACTTCCATGTCGATGATTCGGCATTGGCCGTTACCCATGTATAAAACACATGAAGAGCACTTGACTCCGATTCCTTTGACATCATTTTCTGCTGGTGGTGTGTATCCTGCCCAGATTCCTGTGGCATCTTCATTGAACTTTCCATATTTGTCTGCAATCTCGATTAGCGCTTCTGCTAAATCGCTTTCTTCAGGAACCAAACCTGCTGAAGCTGCAATAGAGTTTGATTTCTTTGTTGAGCGTGGGTGCTTAGCTGGAAGTAGATCGTTATCTGTTGTGTACGCAGGGTTAGATGGTTTTCCAGACTTCAACAACTTAAGAAATGCGTTTACTCTACCCATTGCCCATTGATTGCGAGTCATACCTGGTCGATGCGATACTGAATAAGCACCTGCACCACGTCGGTAGACAGCTTTTAACATTCCAAGAGTTGCACGACGGCCTTCTTTTGCTTTTTCGTTGTGCTGCTCTACTTTATTCTTTAAAGATTTTTCTACAGCGACAGAAAACTTAATTTTACGAGTTCCAGCTGCAGATCCTTTTTTATTTTTGCTAGAACCTTTAACTTGATCTTTCTTTGGAGCTGGAGTTTGAGAAATTGTTCTCTTTTTCTTTGCTGCAAACTCAGAGTCATCAGAATCATCAGATGCATCGACAGGAACACAGTTAGGAACCATTTTTCCGTCTTTACCCTTCTTCATACCAACTTGCTTGTAGCCTTCCCAGCAAGGATCTCCAGCTGCAACAAGTGACGTAGTTACAATGTCAATTGATTCATCAGACATTATTGCTCTTGCCCTTCTGCTGGGGCCTCTGACTCAATTCCTGCTGCTTCTGCACCCTGACTTGCAGCATCTAATGCTTCTTGTAGCTCAGGTGGGATTGGAGCAACGGATGCTTGCTGTTGCTGTGAACGAACTGTATTAATAACTTCTGGTGCAACGGCTGAAAGCATTGCTTCTGTAAATTCTGGAGTAAGTACGCCACGCTCTTGTAGAAGTCTTAGCGCAATTTCTTTTGGAGTAGGTGCATCTGCATCCGAGAAGCCGTGAGCACGGCGCCAAGAGTTTGCAGAGACAGCCATGCGATCAAATCCTGCATCTGCATCTGTTGCACGGTCATTACGAGTTGCAATTGCTGATGGGTCGTACCAAACGACGATTTTGTTTACTTGTGCTTCTTCAAAACCATTTGCAATTAGGTATGGACGAAGATAAACAACAGTCAATGCATCTGCAATGAGCAACATAAGAGGCTCAATGTGTGCCTTATATAGTGACTCATCAATCTGCATTGCATTTGAATACTTAACATTTGCCAAACCAGTTACAACATCCTTTGGTACATCGAGTCCTTGCAAGATACGTTCTAGTACACGATCAGAACGCTCGGCTAGTGCTGGATCAAATGAACGCTCGAACTTAAACTGCTTAATCTTGTCGCCAAGTTCTGCAGGACCACGAATGATAAGTGGAACAACAGCGGAAGCAGACTCTTCATCACGAATTGGAGTTGTCATAGCATCCATTAATTGCTCTTCGAACTCATCCTCTGCTTCTTCAGCAGTAAAGTTTGGACCAATGCCATCTTCTGAGTCGTAAGGGAAATCTCCATCGCCTTGTGAAGCAACAGAAAGTCCGTCTGGCAAGTAAAGAGCACCTGCATTCAGACGTGAACGTGCAGTTGCACGGAACGTTCTGTTGAGGAGAAGAAGTTCAGCGCAGAGATCTAACAAACCACGAAGTGATGAATCTGCTTCATCAGAGAAACGTGGATGTGAACGCCACATGCGTCCAACAAATGCGTTCTTACCTAGTTTTGAATTCTTATCTACTCCACCTTGTGATGTAGTGGATTGTTCACGACGACCAATTACATTGAAACCGCCACGAGGATCGGTTGTTACTTCATCTACGGAACGAATGTCCCAAGATTCTGGCAAGTTATATGCTGGTCTTGCTGGCATTTGAACTAGATAACATTCACCAGCTACTGAAAGGTTGAGTGCAGCATCTCGTAAGAGACCTGCTTGTCCACCATATGCAGAGTTTAGTCGTGCAAGTGCACGTTCTGCTGCAGCTCCAAGACGATCATCAACTAACTCTGATTGACGTACAGAGATTGGAGTCTCTGACGGATCATCAACTACTGCTGCATAAATTCTGATACGAGATACAACTGATGCAACTAAATTAAATGCATATTTGATTTCGCCAATTGCATCGTAATACTCCCAAGCTTCTGCTTGCCATGCGCTAGATCCAGAAGAGCGACGAATTCTAAATTGTTCGAATTCACCCTTGTCATTAATTTTAATTTGTGCCGCTGCTGCGGTAAGAGTTCTAGGAGTTGAGTATGTTGCTGACTGCGCTGTGTTTGTGAAAACAGTTGTGATTGTTGACGGCTGAGACTTTTTAGGTTTTGGCTCTGGGGATGATGAGACTGGGTCATCATTAGTAAATATGCCCACGGAAGCTCCTTGTCATCTCAGTTGCGGAATATGAAGTCTTACTTATCTTCATATGCAGTCAACAGTCCTGCAATAGCAGATACCGCATAAACGGTAGCAACTATGTAGGTTACTGATGGAATAATGATAGCGGAAAGTACGAAGGCTGATCCTATCCAAAAGCTAAAACACCACTCACAAGTGGATAAATAACCGATGTATGTGGTCTCTGGAGGAAACTTTTTCCAAAACGCATTGCGTATGGGAGCTGTAACCATGTCACGAGTGACTAAACGGGTTACACGATAAGTAGCCAGTCCTAGAAGGACAAATTGCAGAAGAGTTATATCTATCATTCTGTTGGATCCTGATTCGAGTAGACGGAGTTGTTCTGCCCATAAGGGTTCCAACCTCTAAGACGTGACC
>Ga0208974_1000377_pt1 | contig 19300 bp, 12 predicted proteins | sample GreLakmeER15MSRF_FD_187699 | JGI IMG/M metagenome (GOLD analysis project Ga0208974, IMG submission 187699) | Freshwater lentic microbial communities from great Laurentian Lakes, MI, USA - Great Lakes metaG ER15MSRF (SPAdes) | ecosystem: Environmental > Aquatic > Freshwater > Lake | place: Great... | reverse complement strand
CTCTAATCTATTAATTATCTCATGTGTCATTAATACTTTATTAACTATTATTGTTTTTGCCTTATGTATATTATCCATTTCAAAAAATAACTAAAAAATCTTGTTATATATTAGAATATGAGTCGAATATCAAATGATACATATGATATTTCATACCCCTTACAACTTAACAGTGTAAATAAGCCTAAAGATACATTTGATATGAATGCTCTCAACTTATCAATAAGTGCCGTTAAAAATGCTTATTACGCTGCAAGAAGAGCATCCCCGCCCGCTGCAAGAAGAGCATCCCCGCCCGCTGCAAAAAGAGAATCCTCGCCCGCTGCAAAAAGAGAATCCTCGGCAAAATCCTCGTCAGGATCATCCTCGTCTGCTGCAAGAAGAGCATCCTCGGCAAAATCCTCGTCTGCGTCAGGATCATCCTCGTCTGCGTCAGGATCATCCTCGTCTGCTGTAACAGAAAGAACAGCAAGAACAAAATATAGTAGGACTGATTTAAAAATAATAAAAAAGTTAGCACAACTATGGTGGTCTAATAAGTTTAGGAATTCAGAAGAAAAAGAATGGTTTAATTTGACTTATTCAGCACTCAGCCCTGAGTCAAAAAGAGAAGTTCAAAGACTCGCCGTCGATGGTTCAAACAAAAATTTTTTAGATTATTACTCGCCACCACGAGCAAGAGCATTCAAACCTGCGGAACCACCCCCCCCGCCTCATTTATGGGGACGTACTGGTTCAAGTTTCAGAGCGAACAGTAATGGCGATATAATTGGCCCTATACATAGAAGTACGGGCCCTGCAAGTGGCCCTGTAAGAAGGAGACGAGTTCATCGCAAATAATTATAGTTCTATATACAAGATAGTTTGAATATAGCTCCTCTAATCTATTAATTATCTCATGTGTCATTAATACTTTATTAACTATTATTGTTTTTGCCTTATGTATATTATCCATTTCAAAAAATAACTAAAAAATTCTTATAATATATTAGAATATGAATCGTGGAAGTCAAGAAGAATTGCGCTCTGATATTGAAGAGATGGATAAGAAAGTTAAAGACATTGAGAAGCGTATTAAAGAAAAGCAAAATTAATGGGAAAGTCGTGTTTATAACTTGAATTATACCCCGCCAGGAGTAGTAGGCCAGGATCGTACGATGTACCGGAACCAATAAAAAATGATCTATCCAAATTGTACACTGATATTAAAAATATGAAGAATGAAGCTGCCGCCATTCGTATGAGTATTACAGTAATGAAAAATGAGCTGGAAAGTGTTAAGAAAGCATCCTCGTCTGCGTCAAGAGCATCCTCGTCTGCGACAACAGCATTCTCGTCTGCGACAACAGCATTCTTGTCTGCGTCAAGAGCATTATCGCCCGCAACAAGAACATCCTCGTCTGCGTCAAATACATATGGTTTACGTAAACGAAGAGGGAAAAATCTAGATAATAAAAAAACGCGCAAGTGAACTTATAATATTATAATTATATATTTTGATGTGATAATTTATTTTTATTAGATACTGTGATATATCGAATATTATAATTATGTTATGTAATCAATATATAAGATTATTCATTATAACTAATTATAATGGACGAACAAATCATCAAGATTAGTATAGAACAATTTAGAGATATCTATAATTCAGTAGATGTACCACGCAATATTTTGGATAAAGCCTTAGATATTAAAAATACATATTCGTGTTTCAACTCTTATTATGACCCTAAAATGATATGGGCAAAAAAAATATATAATAATAAAGAGAAGTATAATAAACCTAAGGTTAAATCAAGATTTCACATCATAATACCCGACTTTACAAAGAAATCCGAGCTGAAAAGGTGTTTGATAGGTAATTTAAATAAACTAAGTATTAAAAACAGGGACAGTATCTACGAGAAAATTAAGGAAATTATCGCTGTAAATGATAATAATGATATCAAGGACGATATTTTTATGATTATATGGAATTATATTAAAACGAGCGGAGACGAACTGTATAGCAATATACTCGCTCTATTTGACAAGGAATATGTATGTGCGATGATTGATAAACTCTGGAATAATTACATAAACAATAAGGAATGGGATCCGCCGAAATATATATACGAAAACAATCTTCTGGTATTGAACGACGAATACGATATGTATTGCGAATATACCAAATGGAAGCGTGGGATAAATAATATTAATAAGATATGGATTAAATATAAACGCGAAGAACTGCTAATATTGCTAAATAATATCGCAGATTACGTGGTTAGTATTGTATATAATACCGATATCTATAAATATATTCCGGATATTTTACTGGAACAATTATATAAAATCTTGGCTATCGCTAAATATAATTGTATAATAGATAAAATTAAAAATATAAATATTAAAAACTTGGATAATTCTACTAAGTTTTTTATTTATAATATTATTGAATTATAAAAAAATTATTTCTATATAATAGTATAGAGTAAGAAATAGTACAATGAAAGAGAGTGAAAATAACTTATCTTTTTATAGTAGTGCCATAATCCAAGCAATTTTTGCTATATTATTGTTAATAATCCTCAGTTATATTTACAAACTGGAGAATATGGGGTGTGAATGTTCGGAACACCCTAACAAGGATTTTATCAAGAACTTCACAGTAATAGCCCTCGGTTATTTCATAATAACTTCTGTTATATCGCTTAAATCTATCGCTAAAAGCATGGGTTATGTAGTAGTCCAATTATTATCAATTGCTACCTTCGTATTCTTCTTAATGTTCGTCGTATACATATACTACGCCTTTGATTATGTTAGATATTTAACCAACGAGAAATGCAAATGCTCCGAGGATTTAAGCCGCGATATCATCTCCATAGGTACAATGATATCTCTCTTCCTCTTCTTGACCCTCCTATTCACCATAATTATCATCCCTATCCTATTAAGCACACTAAGCAGCCTATTATCCAAGATAGAAGTATTTGAAGAGGAAGTGGAAGACACTATCCGCAACCCGATGAAATCTCTACGCAGCACCCCTGATAGAATCGTTAGATCCGTTAAAGAAGTCGGCAGCTTTGTTAATAAATCCGCTAAAAAAATAACCAATCTTAGAAAAAATAGATAAATAACAAATAGCTATCTATTTTACAATTTAACCTTTATTTTTATTCATATATCATATAATATGTTAAAAAAATAGTTATTTTCATAATAGTAGTCGTATGTATCTCGTATATCCTTTGTATTTTATATATTTAATGTGCGCGTCCCCTTCTTAGGTCTTCCTCGCCCTTTTAATATCTGGATATCCGCCGTATCCTCTATAATTGAAGTAATCTCTTCGTCGCTAACTGAAAGAGTCTCTATATTATTATCGCTATCATCGGTTGATATCTTGCTATGAACGTTCTTAATTATATTATCAATATCTTCATATTGCTTTTTATCGTTAGACTGTGATGCCATACCTCTGGTTTGTGCGTTCATATTTTGTGCATATGCCGGCATATTTGAAGGTACAGGGTCGCTATTTAGAGAACCAAATAGATTACTTACCATATTGAATAACCCCATATTATCGTTGCTTGACCCGCGATTTTGAGACATTTGTGGCATTTGCTGTGGAGCACCATTTCCCATAACATATTGTTTTGCGGCCGCATTTTGAAACTGCTTCATTAATTCGGGATTAGAACGGAGAACATTCTCTACATCAGGAAGCGGTTGTTCTTTAAACATTCTGCTTGTTAAATGGAACATAAAAGCGCTTCCGGACAGTGATATAAAGAGCCTCAATTCGGGCGCCATCTTCTTGCCCGTTGCCTTGTATTTATAATGCAATTCCTCAAAAATATCATCGTAATCATTTATATTTTCATTTACCTGCTCTGACCACCCATCCAGCTTAATAGAAAACGGGTCATATCTCCCATTAATATATTCAGTTCCCGAGATAAATGCCATCAACATTTTTTGCTGAAATCTTACGCTTCCATCCAATTCCTTTTCTCTAATAAGCCTATTGTATTCGGTTCTCATCTCTTCAATATCAGAGTTCATATTGAATTTGAAGGGTATCTTAAATCCCTTAGATTCCATTCTGTCAAGCTGATATATTATCTCTCTCTTTTCATTTATCTCGTTCTTTATTATTTCCTTAGGGCTCAAAAACTTATTCTTATTTTTACTGCCACCGCTTCCACCGCTTCCACCGCCACCACCGCCACCACCGCTTCCACCGCTTCCATCGCTTCCATCGCTTCCGTCGCTTCCATCGCTTCCATCGCTTCCGTCGCTTCCGTCGCTTCCTACACTGCTTCCGCTACTTTCATCGCTGCCTCCGCTGGCTTCGCTAATATTATCATCATATATTTTCTTAATCTTGCCGCGACTTGAACTCTTTTTACTCTCATCACTATCGCTCTCGCTTTCTATTCGTGAACCTCTGCCAATTCTATCTTTATTGCGATATATGTTGCCGATATTTTTCATATAGTTCTTTTTACCACCCGACGAACTTCCGCGCGAAGAACCGCCAGAAGACATTGATATAACATCATCGCTTATTTTTTTCCTATTAAACAATTCTTCGTTAATAGCTATATTGGACTGCTTGCCACCTCCAGGTATATTAAAAATAAAAGGTTGCTTATTGAAACTTTCTCTATTCAATTCAATTAAATCATCATTTCTATTATTAAAATTTGATAGTAAAGCCATATTATATATTTATTTGGGTATCAAATGTTTATATATCTATTATAATTTTTAAATGTTTATTAATACGCATTCTAACATTCTTACAAAAATAAGTTTCCAAATATTAGCATTAGCTATTTCTACGAGATAGCCACGATAACCAAGTGCCAAAAAATAATTTCCCAGATTTTACATAATATTCAGGGTGAAATTGTATCCCCAATATATCCTTCTTCTTATGATATAATATATCTATCATATCTTTTCTTTTCATTACAGTCTTAATATTATTACCTACTTTGATAACAATATCATTATGATTATACCTATATCTAGTCTTTACAATATCAAAAGGATACCTTATTTTTAAAGGTCTATCATAGTTTCTAATATATCCCGCATCTCTCGTTCTCACATTTGAGAACTTCCCGAATCTTACAGCAATGTATTGCATTCCGTAACAAATTGCCAAAATATGTATTTTGTTAGCGTGTTTAAATATTATCTCTGGAACCTTCGGAGACCTTCTATCAACTATGCGATAATCAGAACCAGATACTATAATAGCATCCAATTTATCTTCCAAATTATTCAATAATTTTGCAATACCTTCTTCATCGTACCAATCTCTAAAACATAATCTTGCATTTCTTATAGATTTTTTAAAACGCATCTTTCTTATATTATTCAACACGCGATTACTATACATCATTATTACTAATATTTTAGGACGCTTCTTCCTTTTCATTATTTTCATTACAGCATATATAACTACTATATAATTTATTATATTTATTTGTAATATCTCCCTTCGTATTACTTCTAATATAGGATACAGCTTGCAAACACGCATCACTCAAATCATCCTTTTTCTTGTTTTCATTAAATCTCTTCTTTAATTCCTCGTTCTCGCTAATATATTCGCGACACAACTCAATACTCAGCATCTTATTATTCTTATATTTATCCCTCCTGAATCCCTTCTTATTCCTCGCCTCTCCGCCCTCTCCCTTACAGGCATTCGCTTCCATATTTATAACATAGATGTGGTTCTTAGTTTTTAAAGATGCATTGACAAGGACAACATTACCGACCTCCTTGTCCCAATATTTAATTAAACTAAAATAACCGTAGATTATATGCTGGATAGTTTTCATAATGCCGTTTAAATTAGAAGGCTGATTCTCTATCAATACATAATCTATCATATTAATGCCCGTATTTTTTAACCCACCAATAATATTATCCATCTCAATATATATTCTTTCAGATATATCATCAATCCCTTTAATCTCCTTCTTAGACGAAGCCAATTCTATGATACGCCATTCCAATATCTCCAATATCTCAGTCTTTCTTAATATACATAAGGCAAGATTCTTAACCCCGATATCAAAACTAACATATATCATAATTCTAATATCATTATTATATCATCATATCCTTATTTGCTAACTTGTCATAACATTTTAGATACATTTTAGGTCTATGCTTAGGATTCTATTTTTTTGTGATAGTTTTTTGGATTTCGGTTATTATTTTAGGGCTATATGAAGTAATAGTGTAATGCTTTATAAGCACGGAAAGGTCCTTCCAAAATGTATCTCCCTCATATTTAGAATTGTATTTATTAATTTTCTTACATTTTTTATATAGCCATTTGTATGTCTTCTCTAAGTTTTCAGACCTCTTTGATATCTTACTAAGTCTCTGTTCTCTTATTAATCTGCTAATATAGCTTTTCAACTCCTCACATTTATTATAGTTAGGCAAAGTCTGTCGCAAATCATAAAATTTCATATAATTATACGAGGGACATATCAACAAATTATCTGTATAATCTATAAATGTCGGATTATTATCTATTATTAATAATCTCTTGCCAATATCATAATTAGTTGGTATCTTTATGGTCTTGCTAATTAAAGGTAGTATCTTGGCAATGGATTTCTTTATATTCCCGTATTTATCCATAATACAATTATCGCGCGTTAATAGTGGCCTGTCAAACTTAAAATTATTATGCTTCTCTATTATAGCTATCTCTTTATTCGCCCATTTTTTCTCAGAAGCCGTATAAATATAAAAATAGCTTGATGGATACAGCTTTTTCATAGCATTAATAAATGTGAAAAAATGCGGTCTCACTAATAGAGATTTCTCAGAATAACTTTCATTCAAATATTTATTACATAGCGCCGTATATTTATTTAACCCCTTCATCTTATATTTTTTTACCAATTCAATAATATTATACAAATCACATTGATAATTACAATCACCTATTATAGTTCCATCCAAATCTATTATAAATATATACGGCTCAGCTCTGCCCCTCTTTTCTTCTTTGTTATTCATTAAATCTATTATAATATTATATTAGAATATTGCTTTATAAATAGAAGATATATAAGATAATGGCAGAATCCCATTTATTTAACACTAAAAATATGTCCGCATATAGCCATTTCTCAAATACAATTAATAACAAATATATTGATATGAATAACAGTAAAGAAATAGATATTAAAGTTCCCGATGCATTACTTAAATATTTTAAGGATAAAACGCTCAAATATAATATAGACAAAAGAATATTCTATTATAAGCATATAACGAACAAATTAAAAGATATAAATAATAAACAGTGTCTAAAAGAATACTCTATCAATTCTAAAAAAAATGAAGATGTTCGCGGATACAATATCAATAATAAGGTATTTCTTACAAAAAAGTTCGGTTCTATTAGCAAATACGGGTATATTTATATAGCATCTATTAAAAATGAATTCGGCAAATATCCTATTGCTTCAAAAATTATGATTAATAACCGCGTTAATCTGTTTGAAGCACAGATTAACTTGAAAATAACCGATAAAGTTATTAAAAATATGATATCAAGACATTTCATTCTAACTTACAAAGTTATTATCTGCGACAAAATATCCAATAAAAACTTACCAGATATCGTTCTAAATAAGAAATACTATATTTTATTAAATGAGCTCGCCCGAGGCGATTTGAAACAGCTCTGTAATAGTAAAATGTTCCTCAAAAATAACAGCGTGTTATATAATGTATTTATCCAAATAATGTTATCTATATCTACATTTCATCATCTCGGATTTATTCACGGCGATTGTCATTGGGGAAATTTTCTATATCATATGAATTATAATGTTACCAAAAATAGCTATCATCACTATAATATTTATGGTAAAAATTATTATCTAAAATCCTGCGAATACGTTATGTATATTTATGATTTCGGTTTTGCCGAAAAAATCAAATCTGTCAAAAAATCCCTTATTGACGATGACTATAAAAGATTGATAAATGCTTTTAGAAATAAAAAGATAGAACCGCGATCCTGGATATCTATAGATAACAATCTGCCATCTGATGAAATCGGCGAATATGTCAAAACATTTAGAAAAGCTATTAATAATAGTCGTCGTTCAAGTAGCGGAAGTGGCAGCTATAGTAGTAGCTATGAAAATAATAGCATATATTTAGAAAAATTAACTATTGATACAATTCTGCCAATATTATTAAAAGCCCCCGACAAAATATTTATCACCAAATTACCTGCAAATGCCACGGTTATTAATAAAAACCCCTATTACATCAATAAAAAAATATTAATCAAAGACTAATCGCATCAATGCGCGCATTAGCATCAGCTGTATATTTTGCAGATAATTCGTCAATATATTCAGTCATTGTTTCAAAGCCGACAAATACCATTTCGTCAATCTCCTTTTTAGTTATATGTAATCGCATTCCCTTCCTCGCGAATATTATATTCATTCCGCTTTTTAAAACGAGATTTTGAGGGCGATAATAATTAGTATATTTGCTATCTTGAATCTGCTTTAATAAAACCTCTTTTACTCTTAGAATATTTAATATCGTCATCAACTGCTTTACAATATATATAAAATTTATAGTTTTTACAGGAATATGCTCAGTATTTTCATTATCTTTATACAAAAGCATACCTATTATATTCTCTCGTGGCACATCGGCAAATATTTTTATAGGAAAATTGTTAGTTAATCCCCCGTCATAATAATGATAATCTCCTATATTTATCGGCTTAAACAATAATGGTATAGACATTGAGGCGCAACAAGCCTTATATACACAGACATCGGGCGTTTTCTCAATAGAAAAAATCTCATTTTCACAAGTATTTATATTCGTACAAGATATATACATATTTACTCCGAAAATTTTAGATAATTGCGAGAATGTAATAGTATCTGATATATCATCGGCATTATACTCATCGGGCTCTTCCGTATCCTTCGTATCCTTCATACCATTGCACCTATCTGCATATTTCCTCTTTACTATAATTTTTAAATGCTTAATCATTACTTCTGTATCAAATAAACCAAGTTCTGTAATTAATCTTATGTACTTTTTAATAGATAAAAAACATAACTCATTATCTTTCATACAATTATATAATACCTCTTCCATCTCATAAATAGTTAATTTAAGGGCAAACATAAAACCTATTAAAGAACCTATTGAACACCCTGCAATATGTTTTATATTCTTATGCATATTATTTAAATATAAGTATCTAAGAGCACCCACAAATATAACACCACGCATACCACCCCCCGATAAAACTAAATGTGTAATATTAATATTCTCAATACTCGCCTCACTCGCTATACTAGTACTCTTAGTACTCATTTTTAAATATATAATATTATATATTATATATCCAAATATCGCACATATCTCTTAAATATTCCTAAATATGCGAATTATATTCTTGGATACTAACTTTATAGTATATAAGAGCCTCTTTAGATGCATTGTTCTCCGCTTCTTTTTTAGTATTTCCAGTAGCCGTAGAAATAATGCTCCCATTCTTGTCTTTGATACAATATGTAAATATCCTAACATTATCTTTTACGGTTACATTAAGCTCTTTAAATTGTGGTACATCCTGTAAAGAATGAAGCATATGAGATACCAGCATATCCTTGTAATTGTTTTTAATTCTAATGAGTTCGCAAAAGTCTATGTAATTCTCTATAATATATATTATCCAAGATTCTACAACGAAATATCCCGCTCCTGAAGAAGGATTTATATTAATATTGGGAATAATAATATTGTCAGCATCTGTCTGGAAATCCAAATAGAGTGCCCCTAAAAATGCCTCAAATATATCCTCCATAATTTTATAGTTATTCCTTCCACCGGATTCTTCAACCTGCTTAGATATAATGGCAAACTTCGGTAATCCTATTTTATCCGACAAATACCCCAACATCTTTCCATTTACTATCTTCGTCCTAATTTTAGATAAGAACCCCTCGTTTTGGTCTGGAAATCTATTATATAAATAATTCGTTACAATCATTCCAAGCAAAGAGTCCCCTAAAAATTCAAGCCGCTCATAAGACATATCTTGAAGAGGAAGACAATCACACGGACAATTTGCATTACTTTTCTCAAAATCAATATTTTTCATAGTACAATAAGATTTATGAACGAATGCAATACGATATAAATTGATGTTCTTTATTTCTAAATCAGGCAAACCATTGCTACTCAGCAATTTATATAAGTCCTCATCGCTTATCAGAATGTTTTTTGAATTATATGGTTGATTTTCAACATCAATATCCATTGTTTTATTATGGATATTATCAATTCTTTTCATCTTAGTTTTATTTATATATCTTGGTTATATCTATTTCTCAAAATATGATTATATCAATTTTTATATATATAAATATTAAATGTATTTTTCTTTTAAATAGAATAAGATAATAAATGAGTTATCTAGCTAATGATATAACAGCCCCCCTAATCCAAATAGATTCGGTTGCTATCGGGTTTCAATTGGACAGCGAAAGTGAAGCAAGAAATATCAATAGTTTAGATTTAAATAAAGATGAATTTTTGGCCGTAGGAGAGAAAACATATATTCCCGGCGATACTTCAAATACTAAATGGTCTCTTCTTGTTAATAGCCAAGGTACTTCCGTAAATGCCTCAAGAAACCTTGCGCGCGAAAGTTTAACTCTGGATACTTCGCTATACGTAGATAAAAACATTCATTGTTCAGGTATTATTAAAGCAGCCGGGTTAGAGCTTAATAATATCAGAATTGACAATACAACAACTATAACAAGCGATTTAATTAAGGAGTTTATCGTTAAAACCAACGATCTTGTGGTGTCTCAGCCTTTCCAAACAGGCTACATTACAAATTATAACAACCTCTATAATATCAATTATGATGTTAAAAATGTATATACTCCAAACTTCGTTACCTTCGGAGGCCATATTGATACATTTAAAAATACACATCCGCTAAACATTGTCACCACTCCTAACAATAAATTCAGCAGTATGCATATTTCTATAAGAAACGATACTAATAATGCCGAAGAACCTTCAAGAATGTGTATTGGTATGATTGGTGGAAGCAATATATCTCCTGCTATTATTTCTACAACACAAGGAGTTCCGCTTGAATTTCACATCAGCACTTCTTCTGAGAGTATTAATTCAGCCTATGGAACGAGAGCATTACCTATATACAACTCTAATAATGCCCCTGCTATGACAATTGATGCAAATAATAATATAGGTATCGGTACAAATAACACTTCGCAAAAAAATTATAATAAAAGGGTTTTTGAAAATAATAGCACAACTACCGTTGAAAAAATCGGTAAATCTAAATTAGAAGTAAAAGGACTATCTACATTTGATGACATATTATTGCACGATTACCAAACAAATACCTATAAACATCTTGATGATATATATATCCGCGGAACAGGCGTCGGGGTTCTCAACGCGACTCAAATAAATGGCGGAGATTTTACAGATTCTCTATACAGATTTAATAATAATCTATCTGTCTCAAAGCTATTAAACGCAGGCGATGCTAATATCGCTAATAACGCGATTGTAGGATGTAATTTAACAACAGAATATTTAAAGGTCAACGAACATTCGGTATTTGAAGGAACCGTAGAATTTAATGATGACGTTAATTTTAATAATGTCCAAAATATTAATATCAATAACCTCAATATAAATAACGACCTTTTCATCAATAATAAGCGCATCACACCTCTCAATACAACTGATACTTTTACAGGGAACTTTGAAAAAAGCGTAGTAGATGGTAACAACTATTTATTTGTTTATGTTAGCAGCAATATTGCTTCTCTAGATGCTAACTGTAATGTTAATTTTCCTAATAAATTAGGAATTGGTCTGACAGATACTGACGGTTTTGATGGTGTCCTAAATATTATCAAGAATGATAGAACGACGAGCAATAATTTTGACATATTACTAAAAAATACCATAGAAAACAAGACATACGTCGCAAATATTGGAAGACTCTCGCGACTTGATTATAACGACAACAGCTTGATATTTAACACGAACAAGGTACCTGGGAAAAATAACAACATATATTTTTATCCTTCAAGTGATATATCTATATTGACTTCTAACAGGTTTCTTCCAAATATTAAAAATACCCCACCAACGCTATCTTTATTAAATGGCAAGGTAGGTATAAACAAATTGAATCCCGATAATCTTTTTGCACTTGATATTGCGGGTAATATAGCAGCTAACGATTATTATGTATCACAAGATAACAATTTTAAAAGGACCAAGAACTTTGTTTATAATAATGGCAAAAACTTTTTCAATTTATATGATACATCAACTGATAAGTTTTGCATAAATTATAACGAGCTTATATCATTCGCTTCGGATATGAGAGGCCTCAATGTTAAAAAAGGTATTAACGCCGATTTATATTATCAAAATAACATATTATTAGAAACCCTACAAAAAGCGAGTTCGGCTGACAGTTTTTACACTAACAAGAATATATCCATAGGCTGGAACGGCGAAGCTAATGTGGCGCCTCTTCAAGTTAGAAACTTATACACCAACGATTATAATTATTCAACTATACGCATCTATAGAGGTGTTCGCGGAGGCGGTCTTTTTAATAACGCAGATTATAGTGGTATTGATATCTGCGAATATGACAGAGATATTAATCAAGATAGAAATAAAGAGAAATGGTTCATTTATAAAAATCATAAATATAATGACCTTGACGCCAGAGATTATATGCGCATCGGCCCTTTGCAAATTGGATACACTGATAAAACAATTGAACCCACTTCATATGGTATGTCGTTTTATTATGATCCGATAAAGTCAAAATATCACATAGATGTTAATAACCCTAAGGTATCCTATGAAGATAAATCTGCTATGACAATATACGGCGACCTAAATGTTCACGGGAATGTTAATATTTTAGATAACGAAGGATGCAATTTTAATTTTACTATGAAAGCATTATCATCTAATCTAAAAAGAGTAGACAGATATATAAATTATATATCAGGTAATGGTATTGATACAGGATATGCAACTTCTACAAATAAAATTGCAATGTCAATTGATATTTTGAGACCCAAAGAAAATGTTATAATTGACCCTGTGGAAAATGAGAAGATTCCTGTAATAATTAAAAATATGAATGATGATAATCCGGTAACGAAGTTTATTACTTATTCTAAGAGCAATATTTGCTATTCTATGATAGAATTGGCTATTTACAACAGTAATCTTCAATTAGTAGATGATTCCATTGATAAGCAAAATAATATCAGAAATGCCATTCAAATGAGTGTAGGTAATAATAATAGCAACACTTATCTTGATTTCAATGTATATAACAATGATTCATACAAAAACTTTTTGCGATTTGTTAATAGAGTCAGTGATAACGGCGATGCCAATAGTACTATTGCTCACTTGGGTCTCGGGACAGACAAGAGTTCAAATATCCTTTTTCACATTGATGGAAATGAAAAATACGGTCTTCAAATTACCAACAATAAATATCCGGCTTCTATCAATTTATTGAACTCCGAGGGAAAAAATATTTATCATACTATATCAGGCGGTGATCTTCATAACAATCACAAATTTACTATTGATGTCTCTTCGGCAACCGTTGATGATCTAAATAACGAACCTGTTATGACAAATGTATTCACTATTGATGCCTTCCAATATAACGGAGATAAACGCAGAGGAGCCCGATACGGATTCAACGAAGACTTTGCATCTAACATAAATCAGACACTTGTAATTAAAAGCGATTATGATACCGTTCCTATGGCAATTACGAGCAGATACAGCTATGAATATATGTTTAATAGTACAGTTAAAATAGATTATGACAAAGTGCTATTTGATATATTGTCATCTAATTGGTCAAATGATTCTAAGACATATTTCAGTTTTTATAAACAGGCTATAACAGAGTTGCCGGCAATAGATGCTAATAATAACGTTATCACTTCTAATAATCTACAAGACGATGGCTTCATATTCAAAACAAATAATCTAATATCAAGAAATCTATCATATATTACAGTTCATTCTAATATCAATTATCCGTATTTTTTCAGCAATTTAGATATTAATTATATGCCCCTTAATAACCAAACATTTGATATAGAAACCGATAGTGTCAAAGATAAATATGATTTATTCAAGGAAAACAATTTTTCCTTGGTACCACAAGGCATATTTTACAGTAGCAACGACGATATTAAACCAAGCGATATTTCAGAAAAAATGCTTGCCGTCAATGATAGCGCCGTATTCAATGTCTATGATAGTAATATATTATTCAACTATGAATATATAAATAGATATATTATATCTGACCACATATCGTGCAATATAGCTATTAGTGTTAGTTCAAATATTAAAATAATTGATAATAGCAACTTTTTTAATATCAGCAACTATATAACAACAACTCTTGGAACAGCCAATCAGCCTTTTAATGCCCTTGAAAATGTAATGGAACATACCTATATGGATTATCATCAAAATGCTATTAATCTCAATCTAAAGTTTTTAGAATATTCCAACATATATTTAAATACATATACTACAAATGTTTTGAAATACAATTATAACATAGCATATGATGGTGTATTTTATTCCGTTCATACTAATCATTTAAATATTGCAACTTCCAATATTATATTTGAAGAGCTATTTGAATTAAGCACGGCATATCTTGATATAACTTCAAATATTCAAAATAATAATATAATATTTAGAACATCCAACTATTCTATTAACAACAATGCTAATGCTACGCAAAGAAATATGGTTATCCAGAAATTTAGTTCAAATGTTTTCCAAGATACCTTTGATATTTTGGGTAATCCCATAAATAAAACCATAGTTATAGAAGAATATTTTAATAACTATTGCAATTATAATTTAGAAGATATCAACATAGGTATTCGCAACTATAACTATAAAAATTATAAACCACATATCTCTTTGATAAATGATGTTGAGAAAAACGATAGTGTTTTTGAAGGACACGAAATATACAGCTATGATGGAGTATTTGAAATAAAATATGCTAATTCCACGAACAAGCAATTTGTCCCCCTCAAAATTGATAATCTTGGAAATATGTCTATTAATGGTGGATTAGATACTAAAGGCAATTTAAGAATAGACGGGAATATATATGATGTTAATGGCAATAATTTAATTGAAATACTTAACAAAAATTATTATAAAGAATACGAGATAAACTCAAGTAATATTCATTTTAATTCTTTGGGTTCAAATGGTCTTGAAATTAATTCTTATGCTAGCAATAATCATATTGATTATAAGTTCTTTTATGTAAAAGATTATTTATCTTCCAATGTAATTAATGATATTTTAATATTACATAAATCTGAACTATTAAATAATACATATAATCTTGATTTATATGCGGATTTGTATATTAACTGTAATTTATATATTGAAGGCGAAGGAAATATTCCTTCATTATCAGTATTCCAAAAACATAACCAAAATATTATACAGGTTGCTAATTTGGAACGCGAAGTTATGACAGTCGCCTATGACGGAAGCGTGGGATTAGGCGTGTCAGAGCCACAAAGTGCTCTATTTAATATCAGACAAAATAATGAATATACCAATGTTATATCAGCTTCTAATTTGGATCGCGAATTGATGACATTAGCATATGATGGTAGCTTAGGATTGGGAGTAGTAGAGCCACAAGGAGTCTTGTTAAATGTACGCCAGAATAATATAGATATTAATGTTATCTCAGCATCTAATTTAGATAGAGAAGTCCTAACAGTTGCCTATGACGGAAGTATTGGATTTGGTGTTACTCAACCGCGAGGCATTCTTTTTAATGCAAGACAGAATAATATCGGAAGCAATATTATCTCAGCTTCTAATTTAGATAGAGAAGTGCTTACAGTAGCCTATGATGGTAGCATAGGTTTTGGTGTTACGCAACCACAAGGAGTATTGCTAAATGCAAGACAGAATAACATAAATCACAATATTATCTCGGCTTCTAATATTGATCGTGAAGTCCTTACAGTTGCATATGACGGTAGCATAGGTTTTGGTGTTACGCAACCACAAGGAGTATTGCTAAATGCAAGACAGAATAACATAAATCACAATATTATTTCGGCTTCTAACATTAATCGCGAAGTCCTTACAGTTGCATATGACGGTAGCATAGGTTTTGGTGTTACGCAACCGCAGGGAATATTACTAAATGCTCGTCAGAATAATATAGGTAGCAATATTATTTCGGCTTCTAACTTGAATAGGGAAGTCCTCACCGTAGCCTATGACGGTAGCATAGGTTTTGGCGTTACGCAACCTCGCGGAGTTCTCTTCAATGCTCGTCAAAACAATATAGGCTCCAATGTTATCTCTGCTTCTAATTTGGATCGCGAATTGCTAACATTGGCATATGATGGAAGTATGGGATTAGGCGTAGTACATCCACAAGGAGTTCTATTCAATATTCGTCAGAATAATATAGGCAGTAATGTTATATCAGCTTCTAATTTGGATAGAGAAGTTCTCACAGTAGCCTATGATGGTAGCATAGGTTTTGGTGTTACGCGACCACAAGGAGTATTGCTAAATGCCAGACAGAATAACATAAATCAAAATATTATCTCGGCTTCTAACATTGACCGCGAAGTATTGACAGTAGCCTATGATGGTAGTATAGGGTTTGGTGTTGTGCAACCACAAGGAATATTGCTAAATGCCCGACAGAATAATATAAATCAAAATATTATCTCGGCTTCTAATTTGGATAGAGAAGTTCTCACAGTAGCCTATGATGGTAGCATTGGGTTTGGTGTTATGCAACCACGAGGAGTATTACTAAATGCCCGACAGAATAATATAAATCAAAATATTATCTCGGCTTCTAATTTGGATAGAGAAGTTCTCACCTTAGCCTATGATGGTAGCATTGGGTTTGGTGTGACGCGACCACAAGGAGTATTACTAAATGCCCGACAGAATAATATAAATCAAAATATTATCTCGGCTTCTAATATTGATCGTGAAGTCCTTACCGTAGCCTATGATGGTAGCATAGGTTTTGGTGTAACGCGACCACAAGGAGTATTACTAAATGCCCGACAGAATAACATAAATCAAAATATTATATCGGCTTCTAATTTGGATAGAGAAGTGCTTACTGTAGCCTATGATGGTGGCATTGGGTTTGGTGTAACGCAACCACGAGGCATATTACTAAATGCTCGCCAGAATAATGTCGGTAGCAATATTATCTCGGCTTCTAACATTGACCGCGAAGTGCTTACGGTAGCCTATGATGGTAGCATTGGGTTTGGTGTAACGCAACCGCGAGGAGTTCTATTCAATATTCGACAGAATAATATAGGAAGCAATATTATATCAGCATCTAATTTAGATAGAGAAGTCCTAACAGTTGCCTATGACGGAAGTATTGGGTTTGGTGTTACGCAACCGCGAGGAATATTGCTAAATGCCCGACAGAATAATATAGGTAGCAATATTATCTCTGCTTCCAATTTGGATAGAGAAGTACTTACTGTTGCCTATGATGGTAGCATTGGATTTGGTGTTATGCAACCACGAGGAGTATTGCTAAATGCCCGACAGAATAATATAGGTAGTAATATTATCTCAGCTTCCAATTTGGATAGAGAAGTACTTACTGTTGCCTATGATGGTAGCATTGGGTTTGGTGTTATGCAACCACGAGGTATATTACTAAATGCCAGGCAGAATAATATAGGAAGCAATATTATCTCGGCTTCTAATTTGGATAGAGAAGTACTTACTGTTGCATATGATGGTAGCATTGGGTTTGGTGTTATGCAACCGCGAGGAATATTACTAAATGCACGACAGAATAATATAGGTAGCAATATTATCTCTGCTTCTAATTTGGATAGAGAAGTACTTACTGTTGCCTATGATGGTAGCATAGGTTTTGGTGTTACGCGACCACAAGGAGTATTGCTAAATGCCAGACAGAATAACATAAATCAAAATATTATCTCTGCTTCTAATTTGGATAGAGAAGTCCTTACTGTTGCCTATGATGGTAGCATTGGATTTGGTGTTATGCAACCACGAGGCATATTACTAAATGCCCGACAGAATAATATAGGAAGCAATATTATATCAGCATCTAATTTAGATAGAGAAGTCCTAACAGTAGCCTATGACGGTAGCATAGGTTTTGGTGTTACGCGACCACAAGGAGTATTGCTAAATGCCAGACAGAATAATATAGGAAACAATATTATCTCAGCATCTAATTTAGATAGAGAAGTCCTAACAGTAGCTTATGATGGTAGCATAGGTTTTGGTGTTACGCAACCACGTGGTATATTACTAAATGCCAGACAGAATAATATAGGTAGCAATATTATCTCAGCATCTAATTTAGATAGAGAAGTCCTAACAGTAGCTTATGATGGTAGCATAGGTTTTGGTGTTACGCAACCACGTGGTATATTACTAAATGCCAGACAGAATAATGTCGGTAGCAATATTATCTCGGCTTCTAACATTGACCGCGAAGTGCTTACAGTAGCCTATGACGGTAGCATAGGTTTTGGTGTTACGCGACCACAAGGAGTATTACTAAATGCCCGACAGAATAATATAGGTGGCAATATTATCTCGGCTTCTAATTTGAATAGGGAAGTCCTTACGGTAGCCTATGACGGAAGTATTGGGTTTGGTGTTATGCAACCGCGAGGAATATTACTAAATGCCCGACAGAATAATATAGGAAGCAATATTATCTCAGCTTCTAACATTGACCGCGAAGTGCTTACAGTAGCCTATGATGGAAGTATTGGGTTTGGTGTTACGCAACCACAAGGAGTATTGCTAAATGCCCGACAGAATAACATAAATCAAAATATTATCTCAGCATCTAATTTGGATAGAGAAGTCCTTACTGTTGCCTATGATGGTAGCATAGGTTTTGGTGTTACGCAACCACGAGGAATATTGCTAAATGCACGACAGAATAATATAGGTAGCAATATTATCTCAGCTTCTAACATTGACCGCGAAGTGCTTACAGTAGCCTATGACGGTAGCATAGGTTTTGGTGTTACGCGACCACAAGGAGTATTACTAAATGCCCGACAGAATAATATAGGTGGCAATATTATCTCGG